>JAEIGA010001394.1_pt1 | contig 37686 bp, 48 predicted proteins | sample 9270691 | NCBI WGS metagenome assembly JAEIGA01 (sample SAMN17057246, study PRJNA624740) | gut metagenome | biome: biome; isolation source: fecal sample | host: Bos grunniens | place: China: Xizang | collected 2019
CTTATCATCAAAGTACAACTTGTACGCATCACCTAATTCTATCGCTTTCAGTTCGCTCATTTGTCGGCCTCCTAGTAGTTTTCCGCTTCCTCGCGGGTGCGGAAGAAATGGAACCCGCTCGCGCACTCAATGTTGTACATCAGGTTGAATTCCTTGATTTCGATTTCCTGCCCGATGCGGTACTCGAAGGTGTTGTCGTACGTCGAGTGCAGTACATCGTGGCCAGCCATGTCAGTAATCTTGGCCCGGTTGGTGCGGCACTTGCTACCGTTGATGCAGAACACGATGGCGCCTACCGGAATCTCTGCCGTAATGACCACGCCCTCCTGGGTTTTCTTGTAGCCCGTCATGGGCTCGGTGAGGATTTTGCCAAGGCGGAATTTGTCGGCGTCCCTGAGATTGGCGTCCGCGAGATTGGCGCCCCTGAGATTGGCGTCCCTGAGATTGGCGTCCGCGAGATAGGCGCGCTCGAGATTGGCGCCCCTGAGATTGGCGCGCTCGAGATTGGCGTGCTCGAGATAGGCGTGCTCGAGATTGGCGCCCCTGAGATTGGCGCGCCTGAGATTGGCGCGCTCGAGATTGGCGTGCTCGAGATAGGCGTGCTCGAGATTGGCGCCCCTGAGATTGGCGCCCCTGAGATCGGCGCGCATATCTTCCCAGCCGTCCACGTCCTCGTGAATCCAGTGCTGGTGCTGTTCAACGATTTTGTCTAGTTCTTCCTGTGTCATTTTATGCCTCCATTAATTTCATACTCCACGTACTGCCAGGACTGCGGCGGGCGTTAAATGTTCTTTCAGTTTGCTCATTCGAATACCCTCCACTTTTCATATGGAACCCAACGACCGTCAATGTTCACTTGGCATCCGGCAAAGAAGTCCCAAGTACATTCATATCCGGATGGTGACACTTTCTGCTCGCACACGAATGACGGCCACCAAATCATATAGCCGTACATTATTGCGAAAGTCGCCACCGTCATGAACATGTACAGAAACGCTGTGTAGTTTCCGGTGACTAGGAGCACCGATGCGGTGACGAGTATCGCTGCAACAATAACACCAATCAGCATTATTTACCTACCTTTATGAACTTCCCGTCCTGCTCCACCTGGATGTTGTACTTGATGCAGCTCGGCAGGATGAACTGCTGGAAAAGCTCGTACGAGTTGAACCCGTTCAGCTCGCACACTTCGAGACAGACCTGCCCCTTCGACTTGAGCATGTTGCTCCTGTTGTCCAGTTCCGAGAGTCTCGCGGCAATCTTCTTCTCGAAGACGGAAGTCGGGATGTCGGTGAACAGTGTCGACGAGTCGCGTGCCGTCGTGAAAGTCACGTCGTCTAGCCAACTCTGGACAGTCGTGCACGCATAGTTCACCTGTTCCGGCTTCGCTTCGGGAGCGAGTCTGAAAAGGTCGATGCGCGTACCCGTGTCAGTCTCTGAACAGAACCCTTGGAAGTTCAGTCCTTGGCGGAACAGTGCCCGAAGAATCGGATTCTTGAGACTTCCGAGTACCACTGTCTGTGGCCTTATCGGGATGGAGTACGCGCGTTCGTCCTTCTCGATGTAGTCAAGGAGGGAGTGCGCCATCTGGTCCTTCACGAGAAGTGCTTCCCCGTTGTACACGTTCCCGAACAGCGGGTTGAGATACTCCTGATTCCGGGTATACTTGTTCAGTATGAGGTGGAGCAGGTTCGAACAATGGAAGTTCTGCAATCTGCGCTTGATACCGGAGTCCTCGAAGAAGATGTACTTGTTCGAGCTTATGATGAAGTTCTGGTACGTCTCGGCCACAATCGGGTCCACTCCCTTCCCTTCGTATTGGAATGAGTCGCGGCCCGTCATGGATTTGATAATCGCTTGTAACTGCTTCCCGTTGTCACTGTCCTCGTATTCACTGATGGACACGAGTCTCTTTCCGAGAAGTGACATCGTGAAGCGTAGCTGTTGCGTACTGAACGCAGTGAAGGAATCCCCGAACATCCGGTGCAGTAACGAAATGAATTTAGACTTTCCGTTTCCGCCTGCATCGAAGTCGTTGAGGTAGACGACGTAGCCAGTCGCGCTGTTCGGCACTTTTACGATGAAGTGGACGATATTGTAGAGTGCTTCCCAGTCCTCCCGTGTCCCGCCACTCACGAGGAACATGAGGAACATCGCACGCCTCAACCCGAGGTCAGTCACGAACTCCGGGTTGACGCGAGTCATCTGCGAACAGACATTCCGGTACATTTCCTCGTCGCGAGTGAAGAACCCGTGAGGGTCGTCCTTGTTGAAACTGGAAATGATGTTTATCCGCCGGAGGTTCGGAGCGAGTTTGAGGAACACGCCGTCGTACGGGCCGTCATAGGGCTGTTTCTTCAACTCCTTCAAGCCGTTAAATTCTTCCGTACTGCCGTTCGGGGCTACCCTAGTAATTGTCAGTCTTGCCGAAATGATGTCCTCGTCGGCTTTCAGTCCTTCGAGCGGCATGAGGTCGGCACTGCAGTTCTTGAGGTGCGGGATAAGCCGGAAGTCTCCGTCCCTGTTGCGGTAGACGTTCTGCTTGATGAACTCTACCTGTTCTTCATTGAAGTACAGCGGGGTAATCCCTTCCGCACCCTTGCCGAGAAAGGCTTCCTTCACTTCCTCGTCAGTCGGGTCCATGTCCTTGTACACTTCGAGAAGTTCTCTCTGCGACGCGGACTTGGCGCAGGCGATCATCGCGTCGATTACCTTGTGCCAGTTTTCTTTCGGGGTCATCTTGTCGAAGTCGACTATCGCGAGGACGGCCTTCTGCGACTTCTTTGGCATTTGCCCCAGAATGTTTAATACTTTCTGGAGTCTTGCCATGCGTCATTCTCCTTCGAGCTTTCCCGCTTGTCGGCAGGGAACTTGTTGAAGTTGATGCACGCCATCATTCCCTTCTCGCGGTTCGCGCAGTAGCCACGGGAGGAGCACTTGTTACAGATATTGATTGCCATTTTACAACCATGTTACAGATAAGGTTAATACACCTGCCGCCACCCAGTAGACGAACATTTTCACGTCGCCCTTCACAGCATACGGCACTGCTGCGAAAAAGTCTAGAATCATAAGTATTGTCGGGAAAATCTTTTCCATTAAGTATCCCCGTTGAAAATAACTACCATGGACGGGAACGGAGCCGAGTTCTTGGAGTTCCCGAACTTCAATCTTCCCTTGACGAACCGCACCTCCGCGTTCGGTTTATTGTACACGAACTGGTGGAACCACTTCGTATCGGTACGGGCCGGTATGAGCATCACCGCGAGTCCGTCGTGGTTGGCGCACTTGGCAACCCAATCTTGGATACCCTTCCCGTACGGAGGATTACAATAGACCCTCTCCCCGTTCCAGTCCTGCACGAGTCCGTTCTGAACCTTCGTGAAATACTTGTCGCACTTGTGGTTCGTGTCGTCTGCGCAAGGGTCGAGCGTGAAGTTGAACTCCGCATTGAGGGAGTCGTAGAACTCCTGCGGCGTGGACCAGTCGTCCGTCTTCGAGCTGAAAAGAACTTCGCTATTCATTGACCGGCTCCGTCCAAGGGTACATCAGTTTCAATGCGTCAATCAAGGTCTTCACCTTGATACCTTTCGCCTTACGCTCCTTCGCGTTCCCCATGAAAGTCGTAACGAGGTCACCACGGCCCCACAAGTACAGGTTCTCGTCTAGGTCTCGGTGGTACTGCTTGAAGTCGATGAAACATTTGTACGGCTCCAAGTCCTTGATGTCGAAGGCGAACACGCCGTATCTCGGCTTGAGCGAGCCGTTGCGGGAGTCCATGAGCTCGTTGCTGAACGTGATGCACTGCGCGTCGGGACACTCGCGGGTTGTCCACAGGAAGTAGTAATTCTTGTGGTCCATCGGCTTGTCGCCAATCATCGCGTACTTGCTCGCCGCCGACCTGTGGTACTTGAAGATGAAGTCCGTCCAGTCGTATTTCGTCCAGTCGAGGTCGAGCTTGTCCGCCGTCAAGTGCCGGAACAGTTCCTTGATTACGGCCTTCTCGTGGTTCTTGTTGTCCATGTCGGAGTAGTCGAGACCCTTGCCGTTCACGAGGTTGCCTTCCGCGTCGAACACTGCGTAGTTGTTCACGTCACGGAAGTACGCGGATTCCATGATTTCTTCTTCAAAGAGCATGTCGTACTTCTGCCGCATCTGTTCGCACTTGATTCGGAGTGCTGCTGCATTTTCTTCTCCCACGACGAACACGGAGTCCGTATTGATTTCGATTACGGAGTTCCAGTCGGGGCATGCAAGCGCCAGTTCGCAAATGAGCAACTGCCCGATGTAGCACATGGCTTCACCCACTGCCGGGTCGAAGGCTACCGAACCGCCACTCCTGATACGGAAACCCCCGGAGAGGGAGTTGAGCACGACCTTCAGTGCGGCATCCACGTCGGGATGGTACTCGGGAGTGCCCTTCTTGTTCTTCATCGCGAAACGCCGTTCCATCGTCGAACTCCACCTTTCGAGTGCGTCCGGCGTCTTCAACAGGTTCCAGTGGCGGATGATTCTCGGATATTCCGATTGCACGTCGAAACAGAAAATCTTCTTGTGGAGTCCGGGGACGATGTAGTGGCACCCGCCCTTGCCGAGCTGGATTCCCCTGTAGCAGGTCGCCTCCGCCAATTCGCGCTTGCCTTTCGCAGTCGTCGGTGCGGGAGTGCGGGCAATCAGCTTAATCATATCCTTCATTTCTTGCGGTACTTCGAAGTCGTCGAGCTTGAACAGTTCGAGAGGATCGAATGACTTTGGAGGAATCGGCGCGTTCGTCTGGTAGATGATACCTGCCGAAACCGCCTGAGTCGTGCGGTCAAAGCGGAACGGAAGTGTGGACGGCCACATCTTCATCACTTCAATTCGTGACGGGAGAGTGTAGTATTTAGACTTCTTCTCGCCCGAACCGAAACGCCAGTACACTTCGCTTGTCGCCCACACGTCATGGAAGCAGTACTCGTAGATTTCCTTCTTCATGTCTTCCGTCAGTTCTGCGTCGGGCGGATACGGGAGTTCGCGGATGGGGAGGTTGCAATACATTTCCCACTGCTTCAAGCTCTTTCCGAGAAGGCAGTTGTTCAGAAGGTCGAAGTGCTTCGCCGACCATTCCTTGATGTTGAAGAACCTTTTCGTGACAGGGTGGTTGTTGTCGTCGTACCCGATGATGGCCTCCGCATCCGAATAGACGTACTTCGTAGTCGTCTGCCCCATCTTGCGGATGTCACTGCGCATCTTGGCGAGTACCGGAATATCGAAGCGGCTCCCGTTGTACGAAATAACGTAGTCGCCCTTTTCCATGAACTCCTCTATGCGGGAAAATTCTGCCGGACCGATAAGTCCTCGTTCATCGGAGTGGATTCCGAACCGCTCCTTTTCTTCGTGAGTCTTGGAATCATAGAGTATTCCGCAGAAACAGAAGAAATCTCTGTAAGTCTCAATATCGAAAAATATGAGGTTCATTTTGTGCCGTGTGTTGTGTGTTGTATGTTCTTGTTTGGTGGGGCGAGCCCAAATGTATATATAGACAAAATGAGCCCCAAATGACACACAAAACGTGCAAAATTTGGGGCTCATGTTTGGGCTATTCGGCCAATATTCCCATGTCGTACAACTGCAGTTTATAACCGCCGGACGCGCCGACTTCCATGAGTACGGAATTGCCGGAGCCTAGGTTGCGCCACTCGATTTCCTTGTTGTTGTGGCCGTCACGCCCGAGAGTGCGGAACCGCCTCTGACTGAACGAGAGACCCCTGTTGGTCGAGAGTGCGACGTATATCTTCGGGTCCGCGTCGTACTCCGTAGTCTTGCCGGTGTCCATCACCAAATAGACACGTCGGAAGATTACGCGGCGAGGGAACATCTGGAAACCTTCGCGGATGGCCCTGTTGATTGGGAGTGGGTCGTGGTGCCCGTTGTTCGTAGTCCTGATTGACTCGTCGAACCTCGTCGGCAGTCCCATCTTCGTGATGGCGTAGTCCTTAACTATCGAAGTGTAGACCGGATTCGTACCTGCGTCTGGGTTCACCCAACTCGACCACCGCCCCTTGAGGAACAGGAAGCCGTTGCCGTTGTCGGCATAGCGCACGAAAAGGAAAGTCTCGTGTCTCTGGTTGATTACGCGCAAGTCAGTTGGCTTACCGAGCCTGCGTTCGATTTCGTGGTTGCTCACTTCCACAAATTGAGGGGTGAGTGCGGCGATGAACTCGTCGTCAGTGCTGCGGTTCGCGATGAAGTACAGCACGTTGTCGACGATAACCGGATTGCGCCCGCCGAAGTGGATGACTTGAGTAGTGTTGCTCTGAATCGGACTGTCCTCGTTGCCGGTTCTACCCCATACCTCGACGGAGTGGGAGTTGAAGAAGTAGAGCTGGCCCGCGTACGCCTTGGCACATACAAGTTTGTCCGCACTGTTCGTGCTCGCGTACCAGTTGTGCCACAAGTCGGGGTATGTACCCTCGTCGAGTCCGCGCCTACTGCCATCTACGGCCCACGACGGATTGTCGTAGAACTGCGCAGGGTTCGTACAAGTTAACCAGACAGTGTTCTTTGCTTTCTGCACTGCGACTAGCTTGTTGTCAAACCAGTCGACGCAAGAAATCTCCGCAATCCCGTCACTGGCGGGTGTATAGTATTCGGGATGGAACTGCGTGAAGTAATCCATCACGTTAGGTTGTTCGCCATACGCGAAGTTCGCAACCATGCCGGGGAGTGCCATCATATTCACCAAGTACGGCTGGCGTTCGGTAACGGAATTTGTCACTTCCGTATCCCACTGGTAGACGTATTTCCCGTCGCAGCAGAACACGAGAGTCGGCTTGATACCGGACTCGCAGAAAGTAACCTCGTCGTTCTTGTTGAGAAGCTCGAAGTCGTGTTCCGCGACTACCCGAGAGTCGTCATCGCCGCGTATCGTAGATATACAGCGCATCCTGCCGATGTAGACAAGTTTGTCCGCAACTCTGTCGTACTTCCATCTTTCTATGAAAGTGTTCATGGCGATGTACACGTTGTCGAGACTATCGATGAAACAGCCGCGTACGTTTTCCCCGTCATTCCAGTAGGGGAAAGACTCGATGCGGTCGCCGAGCCTGTCTACGCAAGTGGTTCCGAACGGGAACATGTTCACGTAGTCGGTAGTGACGAGTCCGTCATGGTACTCGGTAATTCCGTTGAACTTATCCGGCATAGAAGCCTCCGTGATAACCGCCAATCTGCCAGCCCGGAGCGGAGTCAAGGTAGCCTGCAATCTTGCGCGGGATGTCCTGTTCGTGGTTCTTCTTCGACGGGTTGCGTAGCAGGCTCTGGTAGCAGTTGGAAGTCTTTTCCTTCAGTCGGGCTTCCGTGCTCACTCCGTAGAAGCCAGCAAGGGCCCAAGCCAGTGCAGCGACCAAATACGCCTCAAACTTGTCGGGTGCGTAGATCCACCCCTCCCAAGGGTTGGGTTCCTCGTAACTATTGACCACCGTCACGGGAACCGGGAGTACGACCATGAGGGGAGATCCTCCGTAACTCGGCGTCAGCTTGATTCGGATTTTGCCGGGATAGTCCTCGGTCGTGTACACTAGCTGTGCGTGCCTGAACTCGGCAGACACAAGTTCGCCAGCGTGCTTGTACTTGAGCTCGGCCCCGTCAGTCGCGCGGTACACCTCGACTACGCGCATCGGAGGGAACGGCACGTTGTATCTCCGGTTGACGAGTTTTTTCTTGTAGTCCTCGATGTCGGTAGACCAGAGTACGGGCTCGTTGTTGACCTCGTTAATCTTGATTTCCATCAACTTCAAATCGCCAGTCCAGATTGCAACGGGTCTGCGCTTTCCGAACTGGTTGCACGGCCACTGGACAGTCACGTCATAGGTGTAAGTGGCCGCGTCGGGGTCGAAGTTCTCGATAAGTCCCATGTCCTGCAGGAGAATGAGAAGGTTCGTCAAGCAGTAGTGACCGATACCGCCGCCGCTCTCGGTGTGCACTTTCTCGAGTATTGTCCCAAGATTGACGGGTTGTGTCCCAAACACGAAGAAGGGATAACTCGACGGAGGGCACATGAGGTCCAAATAGCCGTTGCGTGGCGTCAGTACGAGTACTGTTTCCGTCACGTCCATCGTGCGGCTGCAGTTGATAGTCTTGATGATGTCGTTACGGAGCAGTGTCGAGGCGATCTGCTGGTAGTCTTCGGGAATCTCGTCGGGGTTGAAGGAGGACACCACGCCCGACTCCATGATAGCCCTATTGATAATATCCGTTACTCGCATAAGTAGGTCTCCCGTATTCGGGACGCATCAGACTCGTCCCGGTAAGATTAGATTTTTTCTTAACGCTTGGCAACTTGAGCAACCAAGTCAGTCCGTGCACAATCGCGTCAACTATGTCGTCATGCTTGCCGTGCGGGAACGAAGTGAACTGCGCCTGTATCTCGCCCCAAATCAGGCCGTGAGTGGCGAACGTCACGTCTCCCGCGTCGAACAGGTACTTGACCACAATCGCGCGTTCCACCTTGTCCTTGGTGGGAGTGCACTCCAAGATACCGCTCATTTCCTTTCTCAAGATTTGGATGGCGGCAAGTCCGTTCGCCTTGTTCTCGATAAGGACGGGTACTTGTTCGCCCCACTTGCGCCGGACTTCCTTTATCTTCTGAACCAGTATGGTGATGTCGGCACGGAAGTTGAGCACGTCGAGTACGTAGTACTTCGGACCGACACGGCCAAGCACGGCGATCGAGTTGAAGTCGTTACCGATGTCGCCCTTGCCTGCGGCGTCCACTGCGATAACCATGCGCATCGCGGCGGCAGCGGGACGGCTGTCAGTGAAGACGAGCTGCGACTTCTTGAACATCTTGCCAACGTCGTCAAGCGGCACTTGCAAGTACTGGGCATTGTACGTGACAGGGTCGCTCTTGTATTTCTCGATTTCCTCGACCGGCAGTCTTTCGGGGCAGATGGATTCGCCAGTCTCGGTGAGCGCACTGAACTTGTAGTGTATCCACTTTTCCTCGTCCGCGAGCAGGTATCCGGTCAAGTCGAAGCTCGCCACCCTCTGTTGGATAATAAGGATGGGCACGTCCGGCATGTTGATACGGTTTCGGATGGAGGACTTGAACACTTGGTTTCTGCGGTTCAGTATCGTCGCCGAGATTCTGTCCTGTGGCTTGTTCGGGTCGTCGCATACGAGCAGTGTGGAACAGCCCGAGCCGGTCACGTTGGAGTTCGTACCGCGAGCGAGGATTGTGCCACCGGCCTTGTTCACCCACTCCTTCTTGCCGTTCGCTTGAGTGAGAGGCTTGAGGTCGGGGATGTCGAAGTAGCGGCTCAACCACACGAGGATCTCCTTGATTTCGCGGTTCTTGCGGGCCACCAGTGCTTCGTCGTACGAGCAGTAGATTACACTGCTCGACGGGTCGTTGAGGAACCGCCACGCGATGTAGAACTCGGTGAGGTCAGTCTTGCCGATTCGCGGGGGCGCATTGATGATTACGCGCTTTTCCTGCGGTAGCCGAAGGAGTATGGCGGCTAGGTTCTTGTGGAACTTGTACCACAGGAAAGTGCGCTTCCTAATGTTCATGAAACAGAAGGATACGAAGAACATGAAGTCTTCGCGACACATTTGAAGTTCCAGGTCTTTCTGTGTCATCGTGACTCCTTACGGGTTCCATTCGGAGGACAGTGCCTTGGCGAGCGGCGCGACAATGCCGTTGCAAAGTACGATACCCTTGATGTAGGTCCCGCCAGTGATTGCGACAGTACAGATCGAGACTGCGTTCTGGTTCTGTATGGCGAGGTTCAGCGTGCCGACGGGGTTCACTCGTTCCAAGTCAAGCACGAGCATGTTCTTCTCGTTCGGGAACTTGAGCGTGAGTGCAGTAGCCGAGCCGTCGACGTACACCTTAACCTTGTCACAAAGTGGAGGCACGACCAGTTCGTCATTGTCGCCGACGGGGTTGCCCGCAGAACCGAACTCGAAGTTGTGTTCCGTCACAGAGAGCGCACCGGACATGACCTGCGGAGGGTCGTTCGGAAGCGTACCGGCAGGGAACATGACCTCGAAGTCCTCTCCGATCTTGAAGCGGATTGCGCCGATGAAGTTGTTGCCAGTGTTGTACACCATCAGTCGCCCGTTCTTGGCTCTCAAGAAACTTGCTGCAGTGTCGATGATGTGGAACTTGATGCGCCTCGGGAAAGTGAGGTTGAGGGCGCACTTGATAAGCACGCCGTCATTGTCCGTATCGAGCGCGATCGAGTTGTACGAGAGAATCTGGTACTCCGGAGTGCGGTCGGTAATCGGGAACGTGAAGCCTTGGTAGGCGACGTAGCCCGCGAGAGTCAGGCTCCCGTCGAGGCTGTTGAGCTGCTGGTAATCCACGTCGGACTTGAAAGCCCAACTCGATAGATTGTTGAAGCAGAACAGGCTCACGGGGAGGAATCCCTGCGGGTCGACAGTCGCGAACACGGCACTGTCCACGGCGTTCTTGAGCGAGATACGCACTCCGCACATGTTCCAGATGCAGAGTCTCTGGCCGAACCTGTTGACCTTCGGAGTGAGCGTCAGGCAGCACTGCGTAGCCGGATTGGAAAGTGCGCTCCAGTCCGCGTCCGGTTTCGGGAGGATGATGAGTGCCTTCGTGAACTCGTCGACGTCCACCGAGTCGTCGATGTTCTCGATGAAACAGATTTGCTGGTTCTCCTTCCACTGGTTCAGCGGAGGCATGTCTTCGATGTCCTGCACGGAGAGTGTCCAGTCTGTATTCGAGTTCGCGGAGAACAACTGGCGACCGCTCTTGGTCAGTACCTTGGCGTCGTTGATGGTTTCCTTGTTGTCCTCACCCACGACCCAACTCGTCGAGGAGCCGTCGCGGATAGTGCAGACGATTTGAGACTTGCCCTCCACGAACACGCCGGAAGTGTAGAGCGTGCCGGTACTGTCGCAGAGGAATCCCCTGTTGTTGGAGTACACTTCAAACCCCAGTTCGTTTCCTTCGTAGTCGACAAACTTGGCAGGATTGGAGTTACCGCTTTCCATTTCGACGGCGGTCAGTGTCGCGTTGAAGTACGGGATGCGGTGAGTGTCATGGATAGAGATAGACTTCGACATTTACTTTTCCTCCGGGTATGCTTCGTAGGAGTACGGGATTGTTTGACTGCCGGTGAGCTTGTCTGCGATGAAGGAGCCTGTCGGGAAGTAGTTGATAATTCCCGGACGGACGATACCAGTAATCGCGACGTCGGCTCCACGACGGAGTGGACCGCGAACGTGGCCTGCCTTGTACATGGCGATTTCTTCGGGAGTGAGTTCCTTCATATTGGAACGGAGCTTGTACTCTGCTTTCGCCTTGTCGTAAGCAGCACTCTGCGTTTCGTCCGCTGCCGAGAATCTTCCCTTCTCGTCCACGTTGCCGAGTTCTCCTTTCTTCTGCATGTATTCGAGTTTCGCATTGTCGGCCCTGTTCGCGCTTTCTGAAAGTGCGCTACCGACCTTGCGCCGTTCAGTATCGCGCATGACGATAGGTTTGTTACCGAACCACCTGCGTTCAGCACTGCCATACGGAACCGCCCTGTTCAACCACATCGGGAGATTGGAAGTAAATTCCTCACTCAATCCGGCAAGTTCGGGATGTTCACGTAAGTACATCTGCATGAACTGCGGAGACGCCCCGTGGAAATCAACCGGAACTTCGTAACCGCCGATATTGACAGTCCTGACACCGGCTTCCCTGTTCATCTTGGGTACACCGAGTGTAGCCGTGTTGTCTTCGACGAGCGGCAGTCTCTCGGGCATGGACTCCTTGTCGATGAAGTCAGCGATTCGGGAGTTCCTTACGGACACCTCCGGTTCGGGGAGTCCTTCAAATCGCCAGCCAGCGTTCGGATACTGCTCGTCGTACTTGTTGAAAGCCCTGTCCGCGAAACTTTTCTGGCCACTTCCGCGAGGCGGGTTGTGTGGCACTCCGCTCAGTTCGTCGTCAAGCATATCCTTCGTCACGAGTTTTCCCATGCGGTGAGGCTTGAGACCGCGTGATTCCGCTTCCGCTTTCAACGCACCGAGTGCTTCCGAACCGGCAGGCTGGTTGACCATCGCGTTACGGGCGGAGTACCTTGCGTTACCTATCGGGTTGATTGCAGCACCAGCACCGGACAGTACACCACCGATAACCGCATCAGCTCCCACGTTGGCGAGGTCGAACGGATGGTGGGTCACTCCGTAGCCAGTGGTCTTCTCGAAAAGTGGATCGCCGATGAAGTAGTCGACAGGACTCATGAGGGCACCTGCTACTGCACCGAGACCGGTTCTTGTCAGTACTGGATGTGCCGCGAACGGGACACCCGCTTTTGCAAGTACTTGTGTAGCGAGTTCTGGACCGCGAGCAAGTGTCACAAGTTTCCCTATGTCGTAGCCCGTCCTTGCCCAGCGTTCCTTTTCGGAGGTCTTCCTGTCGAGTTCGGGGTCTTGCGTAACTGCGGCACGTGCCGGGTCGAGGAAGTTCTGAATGTGGTAGGCCGGGCCCGGAGTCGCATCGAACTCGCCTTCCGTCTGGAGGAAACCCGGATGGAGGTGCTCCTTGATGTCGGACTGGTCGTAGTCCTCGTTGTCGCCCTTCTTGAGCATCTTGCGGATGTTTTTCGCGTACTTCCGCTGTTTGGGCGGGAGTTCGGTGTCCCTGATAAGCATGTTCTCGAGTTCGGCTTGAGCCTGCTTATAGGTCAACTTTCGGATGTAGTCGTCATCCGCAAAACCACCGGCGAAAAGTACGTCATCCAAGTACTGATTGGTCGACGGGTAGAACTGGGCACCGGCAGGTACGTCGCTCTTGAGTACGTGCTTCAGTGCAGTCTTCGGCGGTATACCTTCGGGGAAGTTTTCTCCGAGAGACTTCATGATAAGCGCGACTTGTTCGGGGTCGTACGCGTCAAGAGCCTCGCTTTCCTTTTTCAGTTTGTAGAACTTGCCTTCCGGGCTGTAGTCCAACTGGTCACGCAGTGGTTCGGGGAACTTCGCGAGCAGTTCGGCATTGTAGTTCGGGTCCTCAATCCATCCATGGAACTTGTCCATTTCGGTGTCGGGGAGTCCGTACATCATCAGTCGGGCTTCTGCGGCCATCTTCGCGGCGTTCGCCAACTGCGGCAAGTGCTCCGCGAAGTTCTTCATGTTCAGAGTCACCTCGCTACCGGGTACTTCCATACCACCCTGCTTCGTAATCACTTTCGGCGGTATGCGTCTGTACTTACCAGTGCGGATAATCCCGAATCGGTCTGCACCACTCGGGGAGTACGGGACTACTTTTCTCGTTGCGCTTTCTCTAGCCATCAGTATCTCTGTCCTTTTGCACCGGTAGTTGTGTTGACGATTTCGGGGTCATTGGTGAGTGCGGCCCTGCGGGGTGCGCCCAGCTTGAAGTTCTGGATGACCTTCGCCGTCGGGTCAGTGCTTTGCCACTTGGCGAGGTACTTTCCAAAGTTCGGGTCTATGCCGCGACCGCGATGTTCCCAACCGAACACCTTACCGATTTGTGGGAGCTTGTTGTCGCGGTAAGACTTGTACGCATTGTACTGGTCGATTGCGGAGTTCCATACAAGTTCGCGGTCCACGTTCGCGTTCTGCATGATGTAGTCGATGAAGCGGTCCATGGAGTTCTTGTTGGTACCCACTGTCGCCATCAGTTCCTGCGGCACGTTCGGGAGTCCCATCTTGACTAGGTGGAAGATTTCCATCAAGCCGTTCGCCATGTGGCGAGTCTTCTCGTCCTTGAACTTCTTCAATCCGTTCTCGTCAGTCACGATGTCGGCGAACCGCTTTGCACCGCCGTTCTCGTTGTCCGCAGCGAACTTCATGAAGTCGTCGAGGGTCTTCAAGTATTTCATAGAGGACTGGTCGCCCTGTGCGGCAGCACCCTCGATGGCAGTCAGCACGTTCGCATCGAAGAACATCTGAATCGCATGGTCGAAGAAACGCCTGTCTTCAGTCGGCATGGCTTCGACCTGTGCACGAATCTTTTCTGCGTCGGCGATCGCACCCTTCGACTGTGCCCAGTTGATGATGGTGTATTCGGACAACTTGTCGAAGTACATCTGTGCGTGCTGGCTGTTGAGCCAGTTCGGATTTTCCATAGTCCTGTCGAGGATACTCCCCATCCAGTTCTCGAGCCAGTTCATGCGGTTGTCGACGTCAAGTATATCCTTGCGTGCACCTTCCTTGAATCCGCCTGCGTTCATGGACGGCATGGCGAGAAGTGCCGTGTCCATCCCGTGCTCGGCTGCAGCGTTGAGATAGCGTTGGGCCCTGTTGTAGAACTCCTCCTCAAGTTGCGGGGAACCGGACCATCGTCCGTCTTCCCACTGCTTGACGAGTTTGTCCCATTCGGCACGTATGCGGTTCCGCTCCATTTCACGGGCTCGCAGTTCCTGCCCGTACGTAGAGCTACCGCGTCCGTTCATGCCCATGCGCTCTAGTTGCGCCATCTTGGTGACGTTGTCCACGTTGTCCTTGGAAACGCCCACGAGGCCGTGCTGCAGGTAATGGTTCCACTTCTGCCCGTACGGCACGTCGTCCCAACCCATTATGGCTTGGAGTACGGAGCGGTGCGGGTCGGTCAGCGGGGCCTGCTGTTCTTCGGGTTTCGCTCCGAAGTCACCCCTGTCTTGGACGAGACCGCCGGAGTACGGGACGTAGCTGTTGCCTTCCGCTACTTGTGTTTCGGCGGGAACATACGGGTCAAGTTGCGCACTAGGAGTGTCAGCACCGTAGATAATATTTCTTCGATTATAAAGCGCCGTTGTGTAGGGGTCATGGTACTCTTCCTTCTTCTTGGGTGGTTCTTTCTTTACTTTCGGGGAGTTACCGACGGGAAGCGTAGGTTGGCTTTCCTTCGCTTCGACGCCGATGGACTCCAGATAGGAGTTAAGTTCAGCCATCTTTCTTACCCCACTTCTGCTGGAGGAACTTCTGGTATGCGGCTTCGGTGCTCGGTCCCCACACTCCGTCCACGTCCTTTCCGGTGAGTCCGAACATCTTCTGCCACTCCTTGATGTGCGCCTTGTCCATGTTGCGGTAGTCAAGGTTGTAGTCGTTTTCCATCTCTTGAGCTTTCTTGCCCTTCTCCGCCTTCTCCCACAAGTCCTTGCGCGGAGTGTTTTCCGCGACCTGTTCTTCGGTCGGCGGGTACGGGGCGAAGGTGTCGCCGGGGTAGCCTTCGAGGAGTGCGGAGAGCTCGAACGATGGGAGGGGAGCGTCAGTCATGTCGTCGCCCGGTTGAATCATCGTGCCTCGAGGATCGAGTGCGGCAGCTCTTTCGATTGCCACCTCGTCGGGGTCGCGACCTTCGACCATGATGGACCGCATGTCCTTGTCCAGTTCGTCCTGCGACATCGGCACGTCCTCGGCAGTGGCCAGTCCGGCACCGCCTTCCGGCTTGTCTTCACCCTTGTTGAACCACGGGAGTTCGTTCAGGAAAGTCGCGAACTTCTCGATTTTCTGCACCGGCCTTTCCTCGGGGTTCGCATACGGCATCGGTTGCGAGCTTGCGTAGTCCGGAGTGTTTACAGTCTTGAGTCCAAATCTTGCCATGGTGCGTACTCCTTAGAGGATAGTGTTTGGCGTTCCCGCCAGTTGCATGTTGGCCTGCGTCATTCCGGTGTTGGCTGCATACCTCTGCATGGCCAAGTCGTTCTTCAAGTTGAGGAAGTCTTCCATCGGCTTGTTCGTCTGGTCGAGTTCCTGTCCGGCAAGCGCGGCACCCTGCATCGCGCCCTTCCCGTAGTTCTGTGCGACTCCGAGATTGTTCTGCGCGTCGCCGAGTGCCTGGTTGAAGGCGGTGTTCCAGAGGTTGCCAGCCTGCTGTGCGACTGCACGGGAGGTATCGCGGTTCGCGGCACTCGACTGGAGTGCGCTACCGGCAGTACCCTGCATCGCCTGACTCGTACCGGCAAGCATTTCGTCCATCATCGGGTTCAAGTATTTCTGCACGTTGCCCGAAGAACCGGCGTCCTTCTGCTGGAGTGCGATGTCTCCCGCGAGTCCGGTCTTGTCCTGCGCCTGCGCCATCCTCTGCTGGAAGGCGTCGAGGTTCTGGTCGAAAGTGCGTCCGGCCATCGCGTCCTGCAGGTAGTCGAAAGTCCCGGCTAGGTCTTGGTCAAGTTGCGCGTTGGAAGCCTGCTGTCCTTCCTTCATGGCACGGTTCGCACGGGCACCGGCCTGCGAGTCGGTAAGCCCGAAGAAGTCCGTAATCGGAGATACTACGTCTGTAATGCTCATTAGAACATCCCCCATCCTACTTTGAATGAATCCATTATTGCCTTCTCGTCAGTGTCGTCCATGCGGAGTGCCTCGTTGCGGTCGTCATTGATCGCCTGCACTCCGCGTTGATACGCATCGAGCATGCTGCCGTTCTGTGCGGCAGTCTGTTCCTTCCCGCCCTGCATGAAGCCGAGGCCCGCTCCGATGGCAGTGCCGACCGGACCGAAAGCCGAACCTGCCTTCGCGCCGGAAAGTGCTCCTTCACTCTTGTAACCCATATCGTACCTATGCGTCGTTGAAAGGTGTGACGGCAGGTCTCGGGGCGGGAGCGGTAACGTTCGCCGCCTGTCCGGGAGTCTGCCTCGGTTGGTTGACTTGCGGGACTGCAGGTGCAGGCGGTTTCGCGATAGGCGCGGGGCCCGGAGCTACCGGAGCAGTCTGCTGTGTCTCCGCGAGTGCGTTCTGCACGGACTGGTTGTTCTCGTCCGTGAAGGCGTTCGCACCCAAGTTGATAATCTTGTCCGTAATAATCGGGTTGGACTCCTGTTGGATTTCGTCCAGTACCGCGATCGCACCGGCATAGTCGCCTTTCGCGAGGCAGTCCCTGAGTACTTCCATGCGGGCTTCCTGCGACTGCTTCTGTTCTTCCGTCCACTGCTTGAGGGCGAGCTCGAGTCTCTTGGTGCGTTCGGTGGAGTCGATGAACTCCTTCTGACGTTCGAGACGCTGGGTCGCCTGCAGACGGAGTAGCGCAATCTGCATGTTCTGGTTCTGTATAGTCTGGTTGAGTGCCGCGACCTGCTGCTGCAGTGCGATGACCTGCGGAGACTTGAAGGGGTCCTGTTGGAACGTGAGCGCGATGGCTTCCTTCGTATCTTTCGGCAAGTCGGAAATGGCGAGCATCTGCACGACGAGACCTTGGGTATTCATCCCGCCTTCCTTGGCGAGTTGGTAGATACCCATCATTTCCTCTTTCTCTTTCTTGCGCTTGACACTCTCGATGAAGCCGCCGACAATCTTCACTTCGTCAGTTTTCTTGTAGATGAACATCTGGACGATGCGGTAGACTTCCTCGATGGAGTCGGCGGCACGGGCGAGGTACAGGTTGCTGATGGCGTCCTTGACTTCATTACGTGCAATCACTTCTTCGCGAGTCACCGCCTCGGAGCCGGAAGAGACGGTCGGACCGAGCATGTCCGCCACGACTCCCTTCCACAAGTTGAAGCTCTCGATAAGGAACTGGTTGTCATGCTCGACAGGCTGCACGGGAGGAATCGGGTTGCCGTTCTGGTCAACGTTGTCCACCCGGAGTGTGCCAGTGTTCTTCCACTCGTCATGGTCGTCGATAGCGTCACCACGGGCGATAAAGTTCGCGTCAGTGCTGGAGGCGACACGAATCTGAATCTTGGTAGCGGAAAGTGCGAGTGCCTTGATTACACCCGCCACTTGGTAGTAGACACCGCGATAGTGCCAGCGGCGGTCTTCGAGTTCCACGCGGGAACCGATGAAGCGGACTACCGGGATGCGGTCGAGTCCTTCGAGTACGAACGTCTGCGGCTTGTCGTAGTTGATGTCGTAGAAGTCGAGAACGAACTTGCCAGTCTTGGGGTCCTTGTGGTAGTGGCTCACCTTGACACGTTCGCAGTGGGAATCGTACTCGACGTAGGCGGAAAGGAAAGCCGGAGTAAGGAGCTGGCCGTTCGCCCTTTCGTCGATGGAGCACGGCACTACTTCGAATACGAACACATCCGTCGCATCCCTAAGTGTAGCTTCTTCGCCATTGTGGAGAATGTATCGGGCGTCAATCTCCTTCAGTATTGGCTTGTTGTCCTTTACGCCTACGCCGACATACGAATAGCCGTCGTTCAGTGTACCCTTGTAGTTCTCGTTGAATCGCGCGTCGAACCTCGCGTTCTTGCCGAGTTCGAAAAGGTCGTCATCTTCGGGACGGAAGGGCGCACTGCTAAGTTTACTCACGAGCTCCGTGATGAAGGTGCCGACGTAGTTCACCACTACGAGCGGATCCTTCGTGATGCTCGCCCACTCCGCATACTTCCTGTCGGGGCCCAAGTTGCCACCGGCGAGTGAACGGCTGATGTTCAGTGCTTCCTTGTCCATCTGGCGGTAGGCCAGACGCGACTTGAACTTTTCGAGAATTGTCTTTAAGTCCCCGGGCATACCAGATACTTCTCCCTCAAGTTTGTTTTGACGCCATCGACGTCCTCGGAGCGAAGTTCCGGTTCTTTTCCAGTGCTGTTGCTAATCTTGTCGAGTAGGTCCATGGCCTTTACCAGCACTGCCGCAGTGGTGCGGGAGTCGTCGATGGTTTCCTGCAAGATAGAAATTATGTCTTTCGCCGGAAGTGCCGACAACCTGCTGGCCAGTGCGCATCCCTGTACACGGGCGTTGCCCGGAGTGTCCGGGTTGCGTATGGTGTCAATCAAAGTTGTGGTATTCCGAACGTCAAGCATGTTCCAAATATATATATTATTTTCCCTCGAAAGTGGCAATCTCTTTTAAAGTTTGTTGAGAATGTTCGTCTTCCGAGACAGTGTAGACCTTCATCAGTTTCTTCTTCGGGTAGATGTCCACTCGGAGAAAGAACAGCTCCAGTGTGATACGTTCGTTTTCCTCAAGTGGTTTGCCCTTCGCGTTCTTCGTGAAGTACTGGCACGAGAAGTTTCCTTGGAAAGTGCGGATTAGTTCCGCCACTTCGTACAGTCCTGATAGTTTCATGGTGCTCCTTTGGATAAAAAAAAAACCCACCGACAAGTTGTTACACTTGCCGATGGGCCACTCAACATCGCGGAGTACGCGAGGTATTGCTAGTCGTCTTCGCCATTTTCCTCGGGCTCGACCATAGTGTCTTGGTCGTACACGTGGATGCCTTCGTCTTCCTTCATCACTGCCTGCGTCAGTGCCACAGTGTCGCCGTACACCTTAACGCGCTTGAACGGGACGAACTCCTTGGAGTACGTGATTGCCAGCACGTCGGCATTTCCGCCTTCCTTGATACGGGTGATGTTGGAGTACTCGCCGCTCGCCTCCACGAGAATCTTGAACGGCGTAGTCCAGAGCTTGCCAGTGCCGCTCTCGTAGTCCTCGAGGAAGGCCTGCAGGTTCTTGATGTCAGGGAAAAGTTTCGTCATCGCCGACTTCTTGTTGTAGCTGATGGTCAGCCACTTCGTCCACTTGCGGACGACGATGGGCTTGCCTTCGTCGTCAGTCTTCGGGGTTCCGTCCGCGTTGCGCAAGTAACCAGCGAGCAGGAACTTGACGGACGGGACCGGAGTCTGATCGTTCGAGAACTTCTTGGAGGGCTTGATACCCGCGAAGAAGAAACCGATGATGCAGGCTGACGTGTAGTCGTCGAGAGGGAAGTTTGTGTACTTTCTCTGTTCAAAGATATTAGCCATGATTTCACTCCTTTGTTCATGTGTGATTGGTTTGGCTATTATAAATATAGCAAATTAGGGTCAGCATTGACACAAAATCTTTGCTATATACTTTCGTCCGAAAGTTAGTGGGAGCCGTGGAATCGGACCACAGTCGCGCCGACAGACAGTGGTGAAATCAAGAGTTCAATTAGGACTAAGGGATACAATGTTCACTGTCTGCTCGCACTCCCATAAATACCCACTGCGGGTGTGTTGTGGCAACGTCAAACTGCCGTCCGCAGTGGGCCCGTGCAAGGAGGATTACACGGAGTATCTTACGTAGCGAGTGGGCGGACCCTGCTTTACACAGTCCTTGTACACGTCAGGGTACTTGTTCATCAGTCGCACCTTGTCGATGGACTGCGCACCCTTGCGTTCAACCCAACTTGCGAAAGTCTTGCCGTCGCAAGTGATGCGCTGATGGTCTATCATCTTGAAACCGAACTTGTTCTTGAAGTTCGTGAAGGCTTCCTCGGCTTCTTCGTACTGCTTCTTCAGTGCGATGTAGGTCTCCACTTCTTCCTGCGAGACTTCAACAGGTTCGCCTTCGTGACCGGACTCACCTGCGAGTGCGGCAATCGCGGACTTGTCTGCGTCGCTACTCCCGAAGATGTTCGGACGAGTCTTGTTCTGTATGCAGTCCCAGATGTAGAAGCACTTGCGCTTGAGTTCTTCAACGTAAGTTTCGGAATATTCCACTTCGCGTTCAAACCACTGGTGCCCGCAGATAAGCACGGAGAAGTACGCCTTGCGGATACCTGTGACGTACATCTGCCACTGTACCTGTGCGTAGTACTTCTCGGGGATGGGACTCCACTTGGATTCGTTCTGTCCCGTCTTGCACTCGATGATGACAGGCGTGCCGTCGGCAGTGTGGGCTTGCGCGTCAAGGGAGCACTTGGCCCAGTCCCTCTGATAGAGCCTGCCTTGCGTGCAGTCCTTGAAGTCGGGATGCTGCTCCATGAACTTACTCACGAGCAAGTCCTCGATCCTGTGGCCCCACTCCATGAAGCCGTCGGGGTCGGACTGGTCGTGCGTAGTGAGTCCGAGCTTGTCGGTGTAGACAGTGAGGCCGCTCCCGTACTTGGACGGGTGCATGATAAGCCCCGCCTCGGTAGCAGTGATTCCCTGCTTTCTCCAGTTCAACCAGTCCTCCGTACCCTGCTTGGGTGCGTTCAGTACTTCCGTTTCGAATTCTTTTTCCACGTTCACCTTTCCTTTTGTGCGTTCGTATTCAAGTTCGCGGTCCGCGAGTTTCTTCTCCAAAGATACATCTTTCTCGCTGTCAGAAGATGACACTCGCCCTTCCTCCAGCACAGGTTCCAGTTTGTTGTGGTTCTGCGCGTCCGCCTGCTTCCAGTCCTTCTCGCGGGCCTTGAGCTCGTCATCGTCACTGATGACAGGTACTTCGCCCTGCAGTACGATCTCCTTGCTCCCGCAGATGGCGCAGAAGTTCGGCGGTTCGTTCGAGGTGACAGCAGTCTTGGTGCTGCACTTGCAACACATCACTCCGAATGTCGTCATGCGCCCTCCGCAGTTCGAGTCTCTTCAACCAGTTTCACTTCGTCGAGTGTCACCCCGTCGTGCCCTGCGTTCCAACAGTCCGCACAGAGTGCTCCCAATTCACGCGGGAGTTGATACTCCTTCGTGATGTTCCCTGCAATATTGAGTCTAATCTTCATGGATTACTCCTTTGGTTTAGTCATATTTATAAGTACGACAATGGCAGTCCCGACAATCACGAGTACTACCGTAAGTCCTTTAATGAACGGCGTCAGCATTTGTCCTCCCAGCACTGTCAAGCCACTCCTCGTAGACCAGTTTGACGCGCAAGAAGTTCTCCGCGTCTCCGCCCTTGTCGGGGTGGTTCGTCATGCACCACTTCTTCCACGCGGCCTTCACGTCGGACTGCTTGGAGAGTCCTCCGAGAAGTTCCCTGATTCGGTAGTCCACGGTCGTATCGGACTTGAGTGCTTCAGTTATGTTCTTGAGAATGTCTTCGTTCTTGGTGCACTGCCTAAGCAAGTCCTGCCCCGTCACAATTCCTTCCACCTCGAAGTGGTCCCACCCGAAGTACGTGAGGATTGCGGCATTTCCAGTAGCGACGAGACGCCTCCACCAAAGTACCAGGGAGACTTGGTTCACGTGGAACTTCCTCGTCGCCAAACCGAGTGCGACCTGTATGAAGGGTTCGCTTTCTTCAGTGGTGAGTTCAAGAAGGACTGATTGAGGACAGCTCGCCCAGTCCGGCGTACCCTGCAACTTGTGCACACGGAGTACACGCCTTGCAGTCGCCTCCAACTTCTTCCACTTCGGCGAGACCTTCTTGAGCAGTTCGGGATTCAGTCTTATGATACTGTCCAACTTCCAGAAGATGTCGTCAAGTTCGAGTAGCGATTCACTCATGTTCCAACCTCGCAAGTACCGAGCGGTACGAGTCGAGCTCTGCGAACATCTTCGCGAACCTCTGGTTGATTGCCTTCGTGTAGTCGTAGGTGCGGCCTTCCTTCCGTGCAGTGTACTTGTTCACGAGTTCCTCGCCCACGATCAACTTACCCTTCGCCCACAGGATTCCGAACAGTGGTTCGGTCTTAACTGCGAGCGGGAAGTGCTTCTTGATTCGGGAAGAAGTCATCGTGTTCAAGTGCTGGAAACCCAGTTGCGCGGGATGGCCGTGCGCCATGTACCCTTCCCTGACGATCGGACTCGCCACCAAGTCGGAGGCGTGCCGCTCAATAGTCGTCAGAGCCTGGGAAAGTTCTTCGGTAGTACGGACACTCAGCACATCCGGCAGAGTCGCAGTCGTCTGTGCCTCCTGGGAAGGTGCACTCCCCGAGCTCTCGTTCGTAGTCTGGTTCATAGTTTACTCCTTGACGTTGTGTGTTCATGTTTAGTCCATGTTGTTTATTTAACATATAGAACGAAATGGGCAGGACTTACCCACCCACTTCGTAAAACATTCTTTACAGTCCTTCGCAAATCGAGTGTAAAAATTTTCAAAAATATATAGCACACCTACTATAAAATTCTTTTTCAGAAAAAAATATTTTTTGAAAATTTTTCCGCGTATAATATAGGGGTACCCTGCTATATATTTTTTGAAAATTTTACACTGGTTTGTTACAGTTGTTTGAGCAGTTCGGCACGTTCTTCCGCACTCAACTTGCCGAGGACTGACTTCGCACGCCTGACATTTGCAGTGGATGCGGTCCAACTTAGCAGTGTCTGCTTGGCAGAGGGGCAGGCCTTGCACAGCTTACTTGCCAACGCGTGCTGCACGTTCAGTATGCGCGAGACAGTGTTGACAGTGAGTGTGGGTTCGGCCAGCAACTTGCGGAGTGACTCGGTGTTTCGGGCGAGTACTTCATTCTTGTCTTCCTCGGTCAAGTCATTCGTGAAAACAGGATTCGGTTCCTTGTCTTCGGCAGGCTTGCCGACCGCAGGCTTGGACAAAGGACTGATTACGCGGTCTTGGTTGATGATTGACATATTAACTCCTATTGTTTGTGAAAGTTCTATACATAAATATAGAAAAAACTGGAGTCATTTGACTACAAAATGTTCTATATTTTATGTATGAACTACAAAGAATTTCTAAAGAAACAGGCGGACGAGCACGAGGAGTTCCGAAAGACTCCCCAATGGCAGGTGTTCCGCAAGTGGATGCTCGCCGCCCACAACTGCACGTGCGATTTCTGTGGCAAGAAGTACAAGCGGGTCCAGTACTTGCATGTCCATCACAAGTACGAGACCAACTATACCGACCTGACACCGAGCCGATTCATGCTACTGTGCCAGACCTGCCACGAGTTCCTCCACAAGAAGGAAGGCACCCCGAAGCTCGGCATGTACACCAAGCTGCATGACTAATCTCCCTTGATCAGTATGACGAAGCACACTGCGCAGAAGGCTACGATTGTGAGCAGGCATCCACACATGCTACATCTCCTTTGCCGCTTGTTCAAGTAACTTGGTGGAGGCCTCGAGACTGTCGGCTATCCGTTGAAGTTGCTTCGCAATCTCCGGTATGTTGTGCCTCGCCTCCTCCAGTACTTCCTGTTCAAGTCTTGTCATCATCAGTCGTCTCCTTCTTTCACTTCTTTAAAGGTGTAGGTGGTTACTTCCATCTTCTTGTACAGCGTGGGCACCTGTTTCCAATACTCGTTTTCCTGACACTCGGTCAGTCCTACGTCGTAATCAAGCCCGTAGTACTTCCCTTTGTACTCGAACATGGCAGTCAAGTGCTTGGACCACCTGCCTTCCCCGTGTTTAAGAGTGTCATCGTGTTCCCAACAGATGTTCTTGCACACTTCCTCCGAAATGTACTGCTTGTTGTGGAAAGCACAGGCAAGTTGCTCGCCGTAGTCCTTGTTGTAGTCAAACGGGAATGTCTGCAGTTCAGTCGGCATGTTCGGGCTCCTTCTTTTCAGTGACAGTCGTCGCCTTGCACGAGACGAAAGTGCCGTAATCCCGGAGCACTGTGAGCAAGTCGTACGAACCTTTCTTCGCGAACTTCCTCACGAACTCGCCGATCGTAGTGAACGTGAACACGCGGCCTGCCACACGACCGGCCTCACCGACAATGAACTCGAACTTGTTGGAGTCCTCGTTGTCGTAGACCTGCATTGGCGCATCGCAGGTGTCCCTAATCTGGTTGATTATCACCTGCACTGCGGGGAGGTCAGTCTCGTTGTCCTCCAGTGTATGCGAGAAGGTGAACGTGAGTGTGACTGTAGTCTTCCTAGTCTTCATTGTATTACTCCTTGTTGGTTGTGTATGTACCGAGTGTAGTACCCGACACGACACCACTATATGATAGTGATGCCGCAGTTGGATATTACCCCTCTCCCGTGCAGGCGTGGTACTTCTCGAGTACGCAGTTCTCGATGTGTTCCTTGACCTGACAGGTGATAGGATGGTACATGACCCTGTAGTCGTCATCCCTGCATAACGGGTCCACGGGATAGCCGACGTACAGTCCGTTCACTCCGTTCATGACGCGGAGTCCACGGAGAACCAGCTGGTCGTTAAGTACCACGTCGGCAATCGCCTTCATCGTGCCGGTCTTTCTCCAGTCGGGGAGCGGGAACACCTTCACGTCCGTCACTGCGAGACAGTCGAACGCGGGCGGAGTCCTGGTCTTCTTTCTTGTCACCTTCTTCGCGCCTCCCGTGGGATTAATCCAATTCTTCGAGGGTGATGCAGGCGAGCTCCGCCTTCTCCGCCTCGTCCATACTGTTGATAAGCTCACGTGCGACTGCGCCGAGCACGAGGGACATCATCCTGTTAGGGTCCATGACTGTCTGTGCGAAGGTCGCGGTCGTAACCCTGTGGTAGACCTTGAAGCAGTCGGGCAGGCCGCTACCATCTTCGCGGCAGTGCTTCACGGCGTGTTCCCATCCAGACTTCACGAAGTGTGCGAAGTGCTGTGCTTGTTCCTCGAGCATGTCGAGTACTGTTTTGTTCTTGTATTCGGTTTCGCTACTCATGGTCCGATTCCTTATGTTGAGTGTTGAAGATGAAGTCGCAGGCGAGCTGTGCCTGACGGCAGGCGTCGCCGAAGTCCGTCGGCTTGACACGCGACAGGTTGCCAAGCCAGTGCTTGATGTAAGCACCACTGTTTATTACAGTATCTTCAGTGTTCAGTCCGAGCCGACCGAGACACAATGCCGCAGTGATTTCTGCAACGAGTTCTTCCTTGCAGTACTTGTCGTCTGCAAGCCCGAGCATCGCCGAGCCATACTGACGCCCGAGTCGCTTGCCCGTAGAGTGTGCTACCTCGTGGAATACTGTTGACCAGAACGCCACCTCGGAGTTGAACGTGTCAATGTTAGGCACCTGCAAAGTGTCGTTCCCTACGGAGTAGAACGCATGCCCGCCTGCCTCGCGGAAGACTACGCCCGTACGAGTGCAGTAATCCGTTACGACTTTGAGAGCGTCGCACTTCGGGGCGGACTCCCCACTCCACTTCTCCTTGAACCTCGGGGTAAGGTCGGTGTCCTGAATGTTGAACACGTAGTATGCTCGGAGAACGTGGTAGGTGTCAGTCACTTCGCCAGTGATCTTGTCCTTCTTGTCAATCCACTTGGCGAAGAAGACCATCTGTCCGTGACTGCCCTTGCGGAGAGTCCCGCCGCACTTCTTTATCTGGTGAAAGGTTGCGTACTCCCCCGCGAAGGACAGCAACATCCTGTTACGGAGGGAGTACGGCTTCCCACTCATATAGGAAAGTATGGCGTCTTCACGCACTACCCAAGGCATGTGCCAAGGGACAGTGCCGTGCTCAAGTTCTTCCTTTATGCGACTGAAGATTTCGAGTGTCGGAGAAGGACGCTTAGAAGTGGTCGTTGTCGTAAGTGTTTCTGCTGAATCCATTGGAGTCCTTCCATTCGTTAACTTTGTCAATCAAGTCCTGCGTGTCCTTCGCACTGAGGGACTTCGGGTCGGGCAGCATGTTCAGTATGTCGCTCCAGTCCTCGAGAGTCTGTTCCTTCTCGTCGGTAGTGTCGTCATCGTTCCAACTTTCGCAAGTCTCGTAGACGGCATCGGCATAGTCGCGGGTGTTCTGAATCTCTTGACGTGCAGTCCAGCTATCACCAGTGTCTACGGCAATCTTAACTTTGTCAAGGCACTCGCCCAAGTCTTCCAACTGCTGCTGCACTTTCTTCCAGTATTCTCCAATCATACTGCAACCTCCACGTAGCCCACGAAACAGTAGGCGAAAAGGAGTACGGCTACCGCCACTGCCGTACAGAGATACTCCTTGCGACGCTGGCGGCGCATCGCCTTCTCGTTATACCACTGCCACCAGTTATCGTAGCTTTGCGGCACGTATTCTAACACTTTCATATACCCTCCTTGCTTGGGTCCTATTGTTGAGTGAGTACTTCCTGCGCACGAAGTTCAGGCACGTGTGCATCGTGAACTTGTGCTTGCCTTCGGAAAGTAATCTAGCATATTCGCGGGCCATGCCTTCGGGAAAGGCCTCCAAGAAGGCCAGATCGCTTTCCACTTTCGTGTCGGACTTGACATCACTGAAGTCCGACGTCACAAACCTTTTCACACCACTGTCCTTGTCCACATACTGCCTGGACCACTCCTTGCGGACGGCCTTCGCACCGTACCCCACCAAGTAGGAATACTGCGCCGCCTCGTCCATGGTAGTGTCCACATAAAGAAAAGCGGTGGCCAGTCCTGACCACGCTTCGTCTTTTGAGCAACGACACTTCGCCATTATATGTATAACCGCAAGTTCGTAGTTAATCATGCTAGTCCTCGTCAACAAGCACTGGGCGGATGCCATTCTTGAAGAACTTCCCCGCAAACTTGAACGTCGCCTGCTTGCCCATGGCACTGGGTAGAACGAACACGGACTCGATCACTTTCACCCGTACTTCACGCACCGAGTCACAGTGGCACTGTGAAGGTTCCTCGTCAGTACCGAGCCGGTAACAACTGAAGTCGCTGGCATCGCCTATGCAGAACACTTCGCGTTCCACTTCGTCAGTGTCGGGGTTAATCACTGCCCCGAAAAAGGCAGAATCTTTTGTGGGAAGTATCACGAGCAGTCGCCCGTCCGCAGTATGGACACGCAGTCCCGTGCGGTAAGTATGCGTCTTTTTTGTAGCCATCGCAGGCCTCCGTATGTGAGTGTGAGTGTTATCACCTGCCCACGAGTCGAACGTGGGTAGAACCCGTCAGGTGTGAAAAGTGGGGGTATTTCACCCCACTTGTTGAGCTAGTCTTCCGTACCCCAAATTTCGTCTACGTACTTCTTGAAAGCAGGGACGAGTTTGGCGAACTTCTTCGGCATACCTTCAGCATGCGCCTGCATGGCGTCAAGCCTGTTATTTGCTTCAATTTCCTCGGGCGTAAGTTTACCCTTCAGAATTTCGGCGATTTTGTCGAGCCTTTCGTCAGTGGTCTTGCAATTATCAAACTTGTCTCCAATTGCGCCTGCAGAAGTGTGACACAGAATAGCGATAGGCTGATTTTTCACCTTGTCACCATTGAAAAACCCTTCAGAAACACTTTTTTCGCCAAGTTCAGCGATGAAGGCGTTCAGAGAGTTTACGGCTTTTTCCCAATTGGGAATAGTATTGATCCTTTGTTCTTTTGTGATGATGCTCATAATTGAGTCTCCTTGAATGTTGAGTTGTTTAGTGTTTGGGGTTTTGTGCCCCGCTCACGTTAATAAATATAGAACTATTTGCCCCATGTGGCTAAACTTTTTTGCATAAACTATATTCCAAATTGGAATAGTCTAATGTTAGAGTATAAACATTTTACAATAAATTTACAAAATAAACCTTGACAAATAAACAATTTCAGTTTATTAAAACAGAATTTAGCAATTTATCTTAATTTGTCTACAATTTTTTGGATAAACTTTATATGTTTAATTTATATGCAATAAACTAATTATAGACAAATTATACATATAAACTAAATTATGTTGTATGTAAAATAGTTTATCTACAAAATTTCAAACAAATTAATTTATTACATACAACATAAACTAATTAGATAAATCAAACAAAGTTAAATAAAGCTAAGTTTATTAGTTAGATTAAACTAACTTAGCATAAACTAACATTTGTCTATGTTTACGAAAGTTTACAAAACAGCGAGGCGTTGAAGTATACTATCTGTAAGTAATTTGTAGCAAATATGTAACTTTATACAAATATCTTATAATATTCTTACAAGTATATAATATGTAAGTAAATTGTAATATATGATGAAGGGCACCACAATAGTATAACAATACTTATAATTTTATTACAGATATATACGGAATTTGCCTTCAGTACTTCTACCTTCCGCGTCAAGTGTCAGTGTTTCACGTGGAACTTCCGCACTCCAGTCGCAAAGTGGGAGGGGGGGGGGGTTTGAAAAAGGGTCGGTGAGGAAAGGGTAGGTCAGACTTTCTCTCTCATGCCGGTCACTTTTTCTCTCATGCTGGCAACTTTCTCTCTCATGCGGGACACTTTCTTCACTTTTTCATTTTTTCCTTGCACTTCGGGTCCGGATTTTATTATATTCACTGGTGAACCACCAACAAGGAGCAGTCATGCAGACTGAAGCACAGAATACGGCCGGTGCACCCGGCAGTTTTACCGAGATGGGACAGGCACTCGACGCTGCCGTCGCATCCCGAGCCACCGGGAGTGATTCCCGTGAAGAAACTAGCGTCAGTTCCGGGACCGATACCAAGCCTTCGGATGGCAATGGCGGAAGTCCCAGTGGGTCGCCCACTGTCCCGGTAGAGAATCCGGGAGACACGGCCCAATCCCACGCGCAGGACTCTCCCGCTCCTGCCGGAGGCGACAAGGGCGGGACTCCATCGCCATCCACCGACCCCGTATCCGACCGGAAGAAGTGGAACCAGTGGCAGGCGCAGCGCAGGATCGCTGCCAAGGAAGAAAGGAAACGCCGCTACGAGGAGACCAGGCGCAGGCTCGAAGACGAGCATGCCAAGTACTCCGAGCAGGGTGGGAAATTCGAGAATCCCCAGTTGGCGGCAGTCAAGCAGGACCAGCTCCGCGAACTAGAAATCCGCAGGGTGCAGGAGGCCCAGCAGGCTTGGGAAGAGGAAGCGTACAGCATCTTCTCTCCCGAGGATGCGGCCACCTTCATCAAGGATTCGCAGAAGCTCTCCGACTGGCTGAACAGCCGCGAACCGGAAGTCCTCGCATACCTTGACAAGCCTTACGGCAAGCACTTGCTGAAGGGCTGGATGGACAAGGTGGCGAAGGACCCGGAAGCAGCCGCCAAGTGGACCTCCATGAACTCGTTCGAGAAGTACACCGTGTTGAGCAGATACTACTCGGAACTCGAGAACTTCGGGAGGGCTTACGCCGAGGGGAGGATCGGGCCGGACGGGAAGCCCGTACAGCAGGTACAGACACAGCCCGCAGCACAGCCGAACCAGACTGCCGCTGCACCGCAGACACCCCCTGCACAGGCAGTACCCGATACCCCGGTACCCGGCAGCGGCAGGAACACATCCGCCATGCCCGCGACAGACAACTTCGCACTGATGCTTCAGGACGCGATGAACAAGCGCGGGATAAAGTAGGCCAGTGGCCGAAACAAACAACAAGGAACTGACAAATGTCTGAAATCGTAAACCAGCAACTCTTGGCGAACCTCGCCGTGGAGTTCAACACCGGTGTCGACATCCTCTCGAAGGGCAACCGCGAAATCTCCGACAAGCTCGGGGCTTCCAACATGAGCGGCGATACCGTCTCCGTAACCATCACTGACCCGGGCCGTGTCATCAAGCACTCGCTCGACCTCTCCGGCCTCCGCGGCACTCTCGGCGTGAAGCGCGGCTCCGTGCCTCTCCGCGTCACTCCCATTGGAACTGCCGCTGAAGCCTCCGAAGGCGAACTCACGCTTGCCATCGAGAAGCCGAAGGTCATGGAAAAGCGCGTGGCCAACCTGCAGGACGAAGTGAACAAGATGGCATACCGCGGTATCGTGGGTTCCTGCCAGCCTTACGCCTTCGACCCGACGGGCATGACTGGCGAACAGGTCGACCGTGCCATCCGCCGCGTCTCCTTCAAGGCGCAGGCCCACACCGAAATCTCCAAGCTCGGGGGCAACGTCTTCGGCATGGCCCATCCCGACTCGTGGAACGAAGTGGTCGCCTCCCTGCATGCCAACTTCGGCAACAACCCGAAGCAGGGCAGCGAGCTCTACAAGAACGAACTCGGCGACTACATGGGTGTCCGCTTCACGAAGGGCGTCGACACCATGCAGGTCACAGGTAACGACGTGGCCGGTACGCTGACTTCCATCAGTGTCGGTCTCGACGGCAAGGTGAACGTCGCTATCACCGGTATCGGCTACGGCACCGAGGAAGGCGAAATCTTCCCCGAGCCGCTGTACCTCACCGACAACACTGCAGCCGCCGACGGCAACAAGCACCCGCTCCAGTGCGTCGACGCGCTCGGCAAGCCGACTGGCCGCCAGAAGGCCATCTACCTCAAATGGGTAGTGGACTACTGGACCATGCAGCCCGGTTACGGCTGGATTCCCGACCCGAACCAGACCCCGAACGGCCACTGGGAACTTGCACAGCCACTCTTCCTCGCCGGTCCGCGCAAGAACGCGCACTCCGTCGCTTACGAAGAATACGTGGCAAGTGGCAACCGCGGACTCGACCGCCACGGCTTCATCCAGCCGGACTACGACTGGTACACCCAGCAGCAGTGGAACCGCACTCCGGACAACACGCAGGATCCGGTCACTGATGGCGTTCTCGTCTTCACTACCTCCAACGTGCTGACTACCGGCATCACCTACCTCGCCCCGCTCGTCCTGTTCCACGAGAGCGACTTCCTCGTCGGTATCAAGGGTATCGAGAAGATGTCCGGCAACGGCGTCGACTCCCTCACCATCCCGACGGACTTCCGCGACCGTGGCATCATCCCGTGGCGCGGTACGTTCTGGACCGACCCGTACACCTCCCTCTCGCTGTTCCGAGTGGACGGCCTGATGGGCTTCGGCATGTACCAAGGCGTGTCCGGTGCGTCCTTCTACGTTCCCGAACTCTAAGTAACACACCCTAGAGGTGGTTCATGCGCCGGTAGACCGCCGAAAGTCTACCACCCTCTTGACGGGGAGTGTGCGTACCTTGCGGTAGCGCACTTCTTCCGGCATACCCGGCGTGCCGGAAACTGTTCCAGGCAGGCCATCCAGCCGGGAAACTTTTGCAGATTTGTAGGATTCCTACAAAATAGGGGACTTCGATGGCGACTTCTTCTATTCAGGCTTACGGCGGCAGTGCCATGAACGGCGGCGTCAATATCAACGACGTGCGCAAGCTCATATTCTACCACAACAACGAGCACACTCCGTTCGCAGTGTACGACCCCATCAATGACGACGAGGATACTGCTGTTTCCGTAGAACAAGTGCCGGAGAACAGGCTCGTCCCTCCACTTCACCCAGTATACAACGGCCACGTACTCATGTGCTATGGCACTCAGAATACTGTCAGACTCTGGATGCCGATAGTGATGTGCAGCGAAGGCAACGGCCCGCAAGGGGTCAACCAATATACGGCGGCTCACCTAAGTGCAGTAGGCGCCTTCGGCACGGAAGGCGAATGTCAGCTCGCGACCGAATATGACTTGGCGCACGGCATAGTGAAGTTCCAGACGAAGGTCGGACGCTTCGACAACAACCCGTTCGTGGGCGACGTACTCGCGAGAGTCGTCGAGCAGTATACACAGTCTCCGTACCCGAAAGTACTCCTGACCAAGAGTATCGACGGCAGGCCCTACCCGATATGTGACTTCTCCCTCATGGCCCGCGACAATGCCGAGTTGGTGCCTCCCACATACGACGAAGAATACGATGATCCAGTAATGGCTTGGCGCAGAATTTACGTCGACAGGGACTTGACCATAAAAGGATTCGTAATATTCGACAGGTTCAATTCACTTAGCGACGGCAGTGTCGGCGCGATCTACGAAGTGCGCGGGGAAGACCAGCCTGTAGGATTGTCCGGCTCGGGCGACTGGACTGAAACCAATATCGGGCAAATAAATCCCGATAGTCTATGCAGGACTTCGGTCGTCCACCCAGATCACAGCATGGTCCCGTCCTACTACGGACACCAGTTCCTACTCGACGAGACCTTGACACTGGAGTCCGGAAAGAGTTACCTGTTCCCGGCTATCAGCAGGGCGGACAACCACAATACCAACAAGGGTTGCCAGTTGGTCCTCTACCAGCACGCTTGGCCTGTCACTCCGAGTACGGAGAAGTGGAATGCAAGTGCATACGGAACACCGGCTCGCGACTACATAGGTCAATTCTTCAAGGCACCGATACTGCAAATCATCCTCGAAGACGACACAAGAATTTTCATCTAAGGAGAAATACCATGCTCAAGTATTACCTCGACAAGACCGGAAAGGTCATCAAGTCCATCCTCTTTCCCAGCTCCGAGTTCGTGGATACTGAACCTAGAGAAGGGAGTATGAATCCTGTTACTTCCGGCGGTGTGGCCGGTAGTGTCGCCCAGCAGTCCTCCAACATTGCTCCGGATTACACCAAGACGACGTACGAGGCAAACTCCTACGTGATGCATGGTGGCGTGCTCTACACGAACCCGAACGCAATCGGGACTGCCGAGGACTGGAATCCGGCCCACTGGACGCAGACGACAGTTGCCGAAATGATGGCAGGTGCTGGAGGCGGGTATAAACAGGTAAACTTAACACTCGACGTAAATGCCACCAAGACAATCCCTGTCGGACAAAAGGAAGAAGTGCATGCGGCATGCGTAATGAAAGGCACGGATGATGTAATCATACAGCTCACACAGGATTGTACGGATGCCGTCCTTCTGTTTGAGCGTACTAATGGCGTGGCTCCTCGTAGTCTCAAAGTAATGAGAGGTTCTACACAGATAAAATGCTATGGCAGTGGCCTTATTACGCATGTATATGCTAGTACATATTTAGATAGTGACAAGGTTATGCTAACAACCAATATAGAAGAAGGCCATGGAGTAGACATACCGATGCCGCCGACCGACATTAGCGAGATTACCTTGGCCAATTACGGAGAAATACTCTCTGACTTAACCGAATGGAGTGTTAAAAGCAAAATGACTGACAGTGGAAGTGGCACATGGCTATTTGTAGTCAAGGGCAGTTATGCGATGTGTCTGCCCGAGTAACAATATGTATAATGCCATACTCCTCACAAAATACTTCCAAAAGGAAACCGATTTTGACGAGTGGATTCAACACCACTCACTACTCGGTTTCTCTCATGTTCATGTCTTTGACAACGGGACGGAGTTTGACTTGGAAACTGCTTGTGAGAAGTACGAGGATGCAGTGTCATACGAAAAAGTGGAAGGGCACGTATGCCAGTACACACTCTACGAGAAGTACATCAAGGAGTGCGATGCCGAGTACGTAATGCCGATAGACGATGACGAGTACCTGTGGTTGGCACCAGGGTTCAAGACAATCGGCGACTTGCTAGAGCACTATGGAAATCCCGATTGCTTCGGCATCCGTTGGAAGTACATGTTCCCGAAGCGGTTTAATCGTGTACGGAACGTGCCAGTTCTTGAGTACTGCACGGAGAACAACGAGGAAGCGGCAAAGTTCTTCTGTATGCGCGGTGACAGGATGGTGAAGTGCATTGTCAAGTCTGACCAGTTCGCGAAATATATTCCTGCCGACGACGGAAATATGCGCGATGTCATACCTGTAACGTTGTCTGATGAAGGTGCGTTACTCTGTGATGGGAGACGCGTGAAACGACAGACCGTTACTATTGACGGGTACGAACCGGTGCGCCTTCTACACTGTCCGTATAAAGGGTATGGTGAGTTTCTTAACACTCGTTGCGGCGAACGTCCCAGCGTATGCAGGCAACGACCCTTCATGCGCAAGGACAACACAAGATTTTTGAAATGGTTGGAGGCAAACTATGAGCGACAAACAGCCTAACACTTGGATGGAGTTCCTCAAGCCCTTGGTGGTGGCATTGGTAGCACTTGCCACTGCCGCCACGGCATACCTCCAGCGTACCGACAGCTCCGCCATGGACTCCCGCATGACTGCACTCGAGGTGCAGGTGCAGGAGATTCAACCATGGAGGAGCAAAGTCGACGGACTCCTGTCCGACATCCGCTCGGACGTCTCCTTCATCCGAGGAAAACTTGAAAAATGAGCACAAGGAGTACTGACATGAAGAAGTAGCAAAAATAAAAAAATTATATAGCACGCACCCTGTATATTATACGCGAAAATTTTTCAAAAAAAAATTTTTATTTTTGAAGTAAATATACCCTATGTGCTATATATTTTTTGCTACCCATTTTCCGACAGTACTGCCACCAGTTACGAGTAAAGAGGTTACAGTATGAGCACTAATCCACTGGAAAGAATCCCGAAACGCAGTCCGAAGACAAGTGTGACTGACTTGAATGAGTTTGCCATGACTGCCGGGAGTACTGCTGCAAGTGCTGCATACCCGATTATGCTCGGACTGACCGGGGAGGACACCGGCGACGAGTGGTACGAAGACCTTGCCTACGGTGCAGTACCGGGCGGAGCACTGGTGCAGAGGGCGAAGACGGGGACCATGCCGGGCCTGCTCGACCTGCTTCCGGGCGAACTGGGTGCAGGTGCGAAACTCGCCATGCTGCCCATCGCGAAGTTCGGTGTGAAGGAAATCCTCGAAGGTACCGCAAGGATGGGGAAGAGTGCTAGGAATACGGAGAAGGCGCTGACAAAAGAAGCCGGTGATAGTCCGTACGTATTCTACCACAGGACTAAAGCGGATCATGTCGACGACATCAAGCGCGAGGGGATCAACCGCAACAGTCGCAACAAGGGTGAGAACACTTGGGACTCCGACGAACTCCCCGATGTGAACTGGCTCTCCCCGAGTCCGTCCAACATACCGGTATTACGGTGGCCACTACGTAACGAGCCTGAAACGGTCGCGCAGTTCAAGGTGACGCTACCCCGTGACTTCTACGACAATGCCATCAACAATTCTACCAATCCTACCAAGACCCTCGAGTTCCTACTGAACTCCGAGAACATCGGGGATGTGGTGGAAAACATGTTGACTACCACCAACTACGGGCATATCGGGAGAGTTCCATATACAGCAGACGCTCGCAGGGACGGCCTGCAGGGTATGTATAAACGGACACTTCCCGGAATTTATAACGTTTCCTATCGCGAGAGTATCAACAATGGCGCAACTGACGCCGAAGCCAGGGAGTACGCACTTGGCGCCGTAAAGTATTGGATGAAGGAACGGATCGCCGAAGGTGCCAGTCAAGGCCACATATCGGTCGGCGACTTGATTGAGCCCTAGTCACCAGTCCCTAATACATCCTCACCCGCCTGAAGTTTCGCAATCATCTTGCGGAGTCCCCGATTCTCCAACTTCATCGACCGGTTCTCCGCCATTATCCTGTCGAGAACTTCCGTCAGTATTGTCGTGTACAGCGGCGTCGTCTCCAGTATCGGGCTCTGCGAGTGTACCGGATAGATTCTTGTATTCTTCGAGTGTTCCGCCATAGAATAACTTCTCCGTAACAGTAGTGTTCTTGTAGGCATCCTGCGTCATGGTCTTTTTCACGGACCAGACTTCCGTGTACCCTTCGCACGGGCAGTTGTACTCGCTCACGAACACGTGCTTGCCTGCGTCTTTCAGTGTCTTCAAGAGCGCAGTGAACATCAGGTGCGAGAAGGGAATCCTATTGTATCCCTTCGTATCCTTGTACGGCGGGTCGAAGTATATCACGTCGAACTTTTCAAATGGGATGTCGAACATGCTGGCGTTCACGAACTGCATGACGGGAGCCTTCTTGCTCTTGAACAGCTCGGCCATGGTCTCCGCCACTTCAACAAATCTTTCGAGGTTCTGCACCTGCTCCAGATGCGAGTAGTTCTTCAAGTCGTCTGGCTTGATTGCACCCTTCATGATAAGCGTGCAGAAGTCGCGCAGACGGGCCCGCCTCGTGCGGAAGTCCTCGGCACAGACAATATCGTGCATGAGCAGCTTGATGGGAGTCCGTTCCTCCGACCACAGGTACTCTGTCCCGTTGTAGCCGAAGCTCGCGATGTACCTTGTGAGGAAGTCGTCGACGGTCTCGTTCCTGTCGCGGGCGGCGTAAAACTGCTCCTTCGTGATTCCCGCGTGGGGTTGCGGAGCCTCGCACCCTAACATTACCCGTTCCAGCAGTGCAATGATCGCCTTGTTGATGTCGTAGCCAGTGACGATTTTGTACTTGCCGGACATCGCTGCCGCCTGCACTACCGCACCGCCACCACAACAGCCGTCCACGAAGGACTTGCCTTCGGGTAGTGCTGCGACGATAGACTGCGCTATTGAATTTTTCGAGCCCTTGTACGGGAGTCCCAGATTCATGACTTTTTCTCCAAGTATAAAAAAAAATGCCTATATGAAATATAGTATTCCACATAGGCATTTGACTACACTTTTTTTTATTTTTCGTCTTTCGGTTTGTTCATCCACTTCCGCATCCGGTCTTCTACCGATTCTTGTGGCGGCGACTCAATCTCGTGGTACAGCCACCATCCGGCACTCATTCCGCGAAGGAAGTCGTAGGCAGGTGCAGGGTTTCCCTCCCGTTCGCAGGTTCGGAGGACATTGCAGATTTCGTCTTGGAAGTTTCTCGGAGTGGCCATGTGCTCCAGCACTCTCCGGTTCTTTTCACCCATTTCCTCACGGACTTCCTGTTCTCTGGACTTGAGTGCTTTCTCCCAGTGAGCCTCCAGCAGATTCATTTCCTTCTCGTGCCGTTCGCGCATTTCGGTAGTCACCTTGTCCACGTCATCCGCGAAACAGACCGGAGTCATCTGTCCGTTGATTTCAACTACGATACTTTTCATTGATTCTCCTTTCTGTTAAAAAAAAAAAGGGTTCTTGATTTCCATCGGCATGAAGCAAGTGTCGCACACCCGGTGCATAAGTTTACTCCTCCACTCGTTTTCATCACAGGCGTAGTATCTTGCTCCACAATTGTCACAAACAACTATTTCTATCTTCACTTCGCCTCCTTGAATTTCTCGGCAAGTTCCAGCCAACGCTTGCGCCATTTTAATGCCCATTGTTCCTTTTTATAGAAGGCATTATCGCCGAACCATCTTGCACGTAGTCTGCATTTACTCGCCATCGCCAAGCACCGCTTGTAGTTGGAGTGACGTAGTTGCTTATTTTTCTCGTACAACTCTTTGACTGCTTCGGCATAACTGGTGTGATATGTTCCAGACTCTTTCCAGCCTTCCTCGGCGAGAGAAGTTTGTACTCTCACTTTATCTTTCAGCTCCGCAATCACCTTGTCGGCTTCGGACTTGAGGTAAAATTCCTTATCATCAAAGTACAACTTGTACGCATCACCTAATTCTATCGCTTTCAGTTCGCTCATTTGTCGGCCTCCTAGTAGTTTTCCGCTTCCTCGCGGGTGCGGAAGAAATGGAACCCGCTCGCGCACTCAATGTTGTACATC
>JAEIGA010001395.1_pt1 | contig 37684 bp, 36 predicted proteins | sample 9270691 | NCBI WGS metagenome assembly JAEIGA01 (sample SAMN17057246, study PRJNA624740) | gut metagenome | biome: biome; isolation source: fecal sample | host: Bos grunniens | place: China: Xizang | collected 2019
ATCTTCTTTCACCATCATGGCTTAATAAATTAACATTTAATATATGTTTTCCTTTAGATAATTCCGTAATTAGTTTTTGTTCATCTTGACATCTTAATTCAATTATTAAATCAATATTATTTTTACTTATACTTCTTGATTTTATAACATAATTTTTTGAATATTGTTTTAAAATCTTATTTAATTTATTTTCTATATTAATATCATCAGCATTAACTACTAATAATAAAGAACCATTTCTTGTTGGAATATAATCAAAACTTAATAAAACAATTGTTAAAACAATTGATAAGATAATTACTATTTCATATATTCCAGCTCCACAAATAATACCAATACTTATAGACCAAAATAAAAATAATAAATCCATTGAATTTTTTACTGCATTTCTAAAACGAACTATAGATAAAGCACCAACCATACCTAAAGATATTACTATACTTGATTGCATTGCAAGTACAATACCTGTTGTTATAATTGGCAAACCTGCTAATACAACATTAAAATCTTTAGAATAAAAGCTTGATTTTGTTTTTATTCTATATACAAAATAAATATATATACCAATAAGTAAGCTAAATCCTAATGTTACAAATATTTTAGTTGTTGATATATCTGTACTAAAGCCTTCCAATACTGAATTTTTTAGAGCATCGTTGAAACTCATAATACTTCCTCCTTTAATATGTTTCTAGAAACAGCATATTTTGAAAAAGCCGTTCTATTTAGTTTGTTTAATTCTAAAGCATCAAATATGTATGTTGGTAATATTTCGTCATATTTCACTTCTAATATTTCTTGATTAACTTCAAGAATTGGAACTGAAAATAAATTATCTTCAAAAAATCTATCTAAATATTTAGACGCTCGTATATTTTGATCAAATGTAACTCTAACATTACCAGCAACATAAATGTAAGCTGTTCTATCATATTCTACAATAACCTTAGGCTTTAATAAAACCATTTTTTGTTCTAAATACACTTTATTTAAAACTTTATTATTACACTCTTCTAATTTTAAATTTTCACCTTTAATTAATCTATCACATAATTCTTTAGAAATTCTACATGATTCTTTTTTTGTATATCCATTTAATTTGTATTTAATTTCTAATTTGATGCATTCTTCTGATTTATTATATATTCTTATTCTGATTTTTAATCTTTCATTAAGTCCTGCTTCTGTTTCTTTAAGATAATCATTATCATAAGTATCAAAATAAACACTTCTTATGTTATATTTATTTTCTTCTTTAATATTAGCATCTATTTTCATAAGCTCTTTTAATCTATAATTTAATACTAATAAATCACCATCATTTACTAAATATTTTAATTCATTTCTATACTCCATTTATATACCTCCATAATATCCATCAAGAAGTTCTATTTTTTTAGAGTAAAAATCTTTTATATTTTGAGTGCTATAATCTAAATCTCTATCTCCCCAACGCATTTCTTCTCTTAATATTGCACCTGATTTTTCTAATTCATTTTTATTAGCATCAATTAATGAATCTATATATTCTCTATTATATATACTTTTTCTTAATTCAAAATATCTATCTTTTAATTTTTGTTTATATTCTTCACTATTATAAATCATTTTAGGTACTGCCATATTTTCTACAATATTTAAAAAATTCTTTTTATATATTGTAATCTCATTATTTTGACTCATATCTAGATCCCACGGATATGATTCTACTATATATTCTCCACCACTATATCTAAACAATATTTTTTGATTTTTATATGTATTATCCAATGCTGATATCATATTTATTAATAAACTATGATCCACAAAAGTTTCAATATCATAATTAAGCTCCAAATTTGAAGAATAATCCAATCCTTTTAAATCACTTGCAAATATTCTTAATAATTCTATTTGCATATTTGTATCCATTTTACTATCCAATTCAAATTCATCAATCAAAGTACTATATTTTAAATCGTTATCAAAAAGTGTAGTGTTAACTTCAGTTTCCCAAGCTTTTATTTGAACTATAAGAGAATTATTTTTATTAGCATTGTATGTTTTAAAATCAGCTGGTTCTTGTAAACAATAAATTCCTTTATATTCATTATCTATAAATAATTCAATATATTTTAATTCAAGATTAACTCCTGTCATTTTTCCATATAAAGTATATGCTATTTTTTCCAACATATATGCTCTATCTGTTGTCATTGAATTTAATATCCAATCATCATCTTCTCTCATATTTAACAAAGTAACTTTTTTCTTATTACCTTTTGAATTTAAAATATTAAGCTTATAAGATGGTTTTTCTCTTATTGCAGTTGATGCACCACGAATATGATATTCCATTTTATGATTTTGAATACTTAAAACACTTCTTTCGGCATCATTTTCATATATCGTCATTTCATCTAAATAATTATCTAATTTCATTACCGGAAAATATGTTAATTTTAAATTAATGATTTTATAGTATTGATTATTATAAGCTAGTAATACTAAACTATCATTATTTACTATTATTTCGTCTTTTGATTTATTATTTTCTAATACATCAATTTCAAAATTATCAATTGAAATTGCTCCATTATAGTTGTTTTCATTTTCAACTTGAGATAATAAAAAATAATTATGAATTTTATCATATGGAAGTAAATTATTATTAAATTTTAATTCCAAAAACTCTTTATATTCTTCTCTAGTAGAGATAATTTTATCAAATTCTTTTTGTGTAATTATATTCTCTTTAAAAATCATATTATTAGAAATATAAAATCTAAATGCAACAATCAGAGCTAACAAGAATATACTACATATCAAAAATATTTTCTTCACTTAATTTCTCCTATATAATAATTAATAATATATAAAAGCTTAAGTAAACTCGTAAGCCGGGTTCTGTTTCAAATAGTCATTTATCTAGAATATATATTACTATATATTTCAAGCCACTCATGCATAAAACATAGATTTAGCGAGCAACCAAATTCTAATAATGCAAGGTGTTGCTCCAGATAGGGTTTACACTGACGCGATATATCACTATACCACCGGTGTGCTCTTACCACACCTTTTCACCTTAACCATTTTTCAATGGCTGTTATTTTCTGTTGCACTTTCCCTAAGGTCTCCCTCGCTTGACGTTATCAAGTATCCTTGCTCTATGGAGCCCGGACTTTCCTCTTGAAGTGTTTTTCAACATCTTCAAGCGACTATATGGTTTACTTAAGCTTTTTTATTATATCATATAACTATAAAAATGTGTATAAAAAAATAAAAAAGCACTTAAAATTTAAAGTGCTTTTTTACTTTTTATTCAACCACAATTTCATTAGATGTTGTTATTGAATTTATATATTCTTCTAAAACTTCATTTTCATCTACATTTTCTAAAAATTTATTAAAATCTAAAGAATACAATTCTTGATATTTCTTACCATCTTTTGAAACCATTCCTATTATTCCTTTAGAACTTGTTTCATCCATATATACAATCCAATCTTCTAACACTGCTAAAAATGTTGAAGTTGATTCTAATTCTTTAACAAGTTTTTCGCCTGTACCATCTAAATTCATCTTAAAAATACCTTGACGTGTTAATTCTTTATCAATAAATTTTAAACTATATATTCCATCTTCTGTTACATTTACACAATAAGAAGTAATACTTGAAAGCATTTCAAAATTTGTTTGACCAAGCTCCATTCTAAATATATGTCCTTCTTCATCTACATAGTAAACATGATTTTCAATTACAGTTGGAGCATACATATAATCTCCTGTTAGAACTTTAGAATTTGTACCATCTAAATTCATAATATATGTTGCTATTTCTTCTTTTTCTTTATCTTTATAATCATTATATAAAATATATTTATCATCTATTCCAACAAAACCTGTAGATGTGTTTCCAAGCTTTGTTTTTGAAGTACCATCAAGATTCATTGTATAAATACCTTGATCTGCTCCAATATAATAAATTTTATCTTTTATAACATATATTTCATAACAACTATTATGAAATTCATTATTATTAATAACATTATGTTCTGAACCATCTATTTTTATTTTATGAATTTGATTATTGATAGGATCTTTTTCATTTGCTGTAACAGATAATGTTACAAAATAAATATAATCTTTATATACATTAATTGCCATCAAATCCCAATCTCCTGCAATTAATTGTTCTGGTTCTTTTTCTAATTTTTTATCTATTCTCTTTAATGCTTTTAATTCACCTTTAGCATCTGGAGACATAAAATAAATATATTTATCATCTTCAGCTACATAACCAAAGTTTCTTATGTTTCCAACGGTATTTCCTACTTTTTTTACATTAACAGCTTTTATAATCAAAAAGATTATTAAACTTACAATTATTACTGCTAAAATCGCAATAATAATTATTTTTAGTTTTTTATTGTTTTTTATTTCTTTTTTAGTATTGTCCTTTTCCAATTAATTTTCCTCCATAATGTTATTTCCAGCTACCTCTAGGAATATAACCATAATATCCTTTAGAAGTTACTATTAAATCCCAATAATTATTGTTTACTAAAGTATCTCCTAAACTTAAAATTTTAATTGAAGCATCTTTTGAAGCTTGATATATTATACCACCATTTGGAGATTTTGATAAAGTAACATTAGTATTTTGAATTAAAGTTCCTGTCTTAATACTATTTACAGCAAAAACTGCATCTCCATTTAAATAATTAATCAAACACACTGCATCTACAATACTTACATCATTTCTTCCAGTTACTTTAGAAGCTAATATTCCATTTTCAGAAACTTCATTTTGTCCATTTAAATAATTAATTAAAGCTACTGCGTCTATAATATTAACTGTATTATCTTGATTTACATCCCCCATAAGTAATTCTGTTGTTTCTTTATGCTTTTCAGTAGTACTAGGTCTTGGGCAAGCAGATGCAGGCATATTTTTATATAAAGGAACTGTAAATACATAATTTCCAGATAAATCAGGATCAATTTGTAAATATATTTTTCTTAATTTTGTACCTTCACTTTGAGCACCTAATATATTTTGTTGATATTGATGTTGATATAAATTATTAGGTCCTATTACATTAAATTTTTGATAATATAAAGTATCTTGTCCCTTTACAATATAATTTTTAGCAATTAAAGCTGCTCCTTTTTCAATTGATATTTCTTTACTTGTCCATCCTTGAGAAGATGCATAAGCAAGTCCTGCTAATATAACGCTTTCTTCAGTATTTCCACTAGCACCAAAATTAAAGAAATTATAAACTCCTATATATTGACCTTTATATCCATTTCCTGCTATTAAAGTTTTTGTTGTATAACCTTGTTCTTGAATAATTTTAGCCATTAAATAATATGGATTCACATCATAAGTATTGGCTGCATTTATAATCGCATTTATACAATCTTCATCTAAATAATCTGTAGTCGCAGCCATTTCTCTTAACTTTGTTTTTACAGTTTCATTATTAGAATAATCTTCTGTGCTTGAAAGTTCTAAAAATTGGAACACATCAGTTTTATTTACAGAATTTCTAACATCTATCATATATTCTAAAGCTTCTATAGAAGCACAATACCATTTACCAGTATCATAATATACTTCTCCACAAATTTCACAAATCCAAAGACCTGCATAACTTGCATTATTAGCTGGAACTAAATTTCTAGCTGAATTTCCAGCACCATGTCCTTGATGCTCACCATTAATAACTTCATTCCAATCTAAATCTGTATATTCAACTTTAAATATCCAATTTGGATATTGTGCTTGAAGAGCTTGTATTTTAGCTTTAACACCTGGATAAAGTGTATCATCTATTCCGTTAATATCTGTACTTACCGTACCAGCAAAACAAACCATACTTCCACTTAATAGTATGTATATGAATAAAAAGAATATTATTAATCTTTTTATCATTTTTGTCATTTTTCTTATTCCTCCTTCGTGATTTGTTTTATTTATTCATTAGCTTTTTATAAATCATTTTCTTTTTCAAAAAAATTATATATATATTAATTTTAAAAGTCAATAAAATTAAGGCTTATACACGAAAACTTAATCATTTTGAAACATTTTTGAAATAGCTTTTTTAAATACACTTTTAGCAATCTCATATCCATTTTCATATTTTTCTGAAAATTTATCCATACAAACACTTGAATTAATTTCCATTACTAAAAGTCCTTCTGGCTCTGTATGTACAATATCAACTGTTGCAAAAGATATTCCTATAGTTTTAGCTGCTTTCAAAGCTAAAGCCTCTAATTCTTCTTTTAATTTAACATTTTTTATTGGTATAGGACTTGCTCCTCTTGATAAATTATGTTTCCATGAAACTTGTATTTTCTCATTTTCCTTTGGAATATAATTTAAATCTAAACTCTCATAAACATCTTGTATTTCAGAAGCTTTTATTAATTCTTCTAAAGAAGTTTTACCATCTCCTATAACAAAAGGTTTTTCTTTTTGATATATAAATAATATTTCGCCATCTAAATAAACAGCCCTATATTCATAATCAATTTCATAAAAAGGACAAATACTTAAAGTATCTTTTTTTTCTTTGAATAATTCTAATATCATCTTCTCTAACTCTAATTCATTTTGGATTTTAAATACATATCTTCCTTCTGAAGAATCATTAGACTTTAATATTACATTTTTGTTATTCTCATTAAATATTTTTTTAGCTTTTTCTATCTCATTATCATAAAATTCAGATCTAGTATCTGGATTAAAAATCATATAATGCTTAATAGTAGGAATATCATAAGCCTTAAGCATTTCATAAGTCGCATATTTATCAGAAGCTATTTTATAACTATTTGCTGTGTTTATTTCTAAAGAATTTCCTACCATTCTTTTTCTTATACCATTTTTTTCTAATTCTGTTATATAACCATAAGATACAGTTTTCATATTTATATTTTCTTCATCACATATTTCATTAATTATTTTCCAAATAGGTCGTTTTTTTAACATACTAATTCCTCTATTCTCTAAGTAGTTTATATAAATATTCCATAAATAAAATTTTAGTAATAGAAAAAATTCTATTACTAAAATTAAAGTTTTACTGAAAATTTAGCTGAATGAGCATGACAAATTGCTATTGCCATACTATCTGTAATATCATCTAATTTAGGAATACTCTCAACATGTAATATCGATTGTACCATCTTTTGTACTTGTTTTTTATCTGCTCTTCCATATCCTACAACAGCTTGTTTTACTTGAAGTGGAGTATATTCAAAAGTTGAAACACCAGCTTTAAAACCAGCAAGTAACACCATACCTCTTGCTTGAGCAACATTAATACCAGTTTTTATATTATTATTAAAAAATAACTCTTCTATTGAAATTGCATCTGGCTTATATTCTTTTATAATTAAAGAAATATCATCATAAACTTTATTTAATCTTTCTGGGAATGGAGTTCCGGCCTTTGTTAAAACCGCTCCACTCATAATTAATTTAAATTTATTTCCATTATAATCTATTATACTATATCCTGTTATTGCAAACCCTGGATCTATTCCAAGTATTCTCATTATTTAATATCCTTCCCATATTCTACAACAATTTTTAAAACTTCTGACACACTCCAAGCTTGTGCACAAGTTCCTCCTGGTTTATATGGAGCTTTAGAATCATATATTTCTGATATACTTCCTATACATTGTTCTCCATCAATTGCCTTTTTAAAAGTCTTATATGTAGTCTCTAAAAAGGCTTTATAACCTTTTTCTAATTCTTGTTTTGCTCTTACTTTAGTTTCAGCATTTAACATATTTTTATATGCATCAAAGTATAAACCTAAAAGCCAAGTCCAAGAAGGTCCTTGATGATAGCTCATATCTCTTTTAAATGCATCACCTTCATAAATTGCAATATAATTTTTTTCATTAGCTGCTAAAGTACGTAAACCATGTTTTAATAGTAATTTATCTGTAACAGTTTTAAATACATTTTTAGCCTCTTCTGATTTTAAATCTAATACTGGATATGTTGTTGAAAGCGCAAATAATTGATTTGGTCTAACTTTTCCATCACCTAATACATCATATAAACATTTTTTTCTAGGATTATAAAATTTCTTTTTAAATTCTCTTTTATGCTTTGCTGCAGCTTTATTACAACATACTTCTACTTCTTTATCTCCAAACTTTTTAGCTAAAGCTTCTAAAGTTTTTAAAGCATTATACCAAAGAGCATTTATCTCAACTACTTTTCCATTTCTAGGAGTCACAACTAATTCTCCAATTTTAGCATCCATCCATGTATTTTGTGTTTGTTCTGTACCTGAAACTAATAAACCATCTTTATCAACATATATATTATTATCTGATAAATCAATTCCTTTTCCATAATTAGTAATAATAGTTACTAATTTTTCATATAATTCCTCTTTTACAAAATCATAATCTTTTGTATATTTTAAATATTTATTGATTTGTTCAAATAATAAAAGTGATGCATCAACACTATTATATAATGGTCTATTATCAAATCCTGAATAACCATTTGGTACTAAACCAAATTTTATATCTCTTATAGCTGTTCTAAAAATACTTTTAGCTATTTCATATCTTTTAGTTACTAAAAAACTTCCTTCATATGCAATAAATGCATCTCTACCCCAATCTAAAAACCATGGTATACCAGCTAATATTGAATATGTTCCAAAAGATTGTCTTTTAATAACAAATTTATCTGTGGCTAAAACTAATTTTTGGACAAATTCATTATATTCTTTTGCATCTTTAGATTTAGATTTCTTTAATAATTTACTTTCAGTAACTACATTTCTTTGTCTTTCTATTTCTTTTTCAATTACTTCAAAACCATTGATTTCTTCAATATTTTCTTCTAGAGAACCTGCAAAAGTTATTTCTTTTATTTCATTTGGCTTAATCTCTACTTCATATCTTCCCGGAACAGATAAATTTTCTTCTGGGAAAAAACCTCTTTCTTCTTCTTTTAAATAATACATGTTTTCAAAAGTATCATTTTCATGAACTATATATTTTCCATCTGTGACATGCATATATACTGGTGTTCCACCATTCCCATTAATTTCCACTCTAACTTTACTTTTTTCAATTTTTTGTTTTAATGAAAATCTACAATTAGTAGTTAAATCATGAAAATCTCTAAAATTCAAAATAGGTGTTAAAATTAATTTTACATTTTCTTGTTTATTATAAATTTTATAAGTAACAACAACAATATTTTTTTCAAATACCATTGATACTTGCTTTTCTATTTTTATACCATTAACATCAAATTGAAATTTTGGTATATATGTTTTTTCAAAACTCTCTAAATATTTATATCCATCAGACACATAATTTCTACAAACATTAGTGTATAAATTGAACCTTTCATTTCCAATTTCAATACTTTCATCTACTTTAGAAATAAACAAATGTCTTCTAGCAGGTTGCATCAATGGAGCTACTAATAAACCATGATATCTTCTTGTATTAGCTCCAATTATTGTTGATGAACAAATTGCTCCTAATCCATTTGTCATTACCCATTCTTTTCTAATTCCATCTTTTAAATTTAAATCTTTCTTTTCAAATTTCATTTGTATACTCCTAATATTTATATATTATTTTGTCTTCTTTACTTTATTTAATTTTTTTTGCATTTTTTCAATTTCTTCTGCTATTCTTCTATTTTCTTCTTTTTGTGCATCACTATTTTGAATTGATTGAACTCTATCTTTATATTTAGCAGCAAATTTACTTGTTTTTCTCTCTTTACCTTTTACTTTTCTAGTAGCTTTTTTTACAATATTTTTTTGTTTTTGAGCTTGTTTTGATTTCTTTTTAATATATTTGTGTTGTTCTTCTAAAACTGATTTGATAAGTAAATATTCTGTATCATTTTGCATATCTTTAAATTTAAGTTCATTACAAATTAATTCCATAATAATACTTGCTACTTTATCTTCATCATGTCTTATTGCACCATTTTTAACACAAGATAAATCTCTTTTTATTAATTTTATTCCATAAGAAGTAACTTTAGAGCTATCTAATTCAACAATATCAGACCCTTCCATATTATACATTCTTCTATATTCTGGAATAATATCACCAGTATCTGCTAAACAATAATCAATTATTCCTTTACCTACATGTTCTGTAATTGCAGCAATATGTTCTGATAAAGTATAATTATCTGTTTGTCCTGGCTCTGTCATAATATTTGATACATATAATTTAATTGCTTTGCTTTCTTTAATTGTTTTGGCAACATTTTTTACAAGCATATTAGGAAGTACATTGGTATATAAACTTCCAGGTCCTATAATAATTGCTTCGGCCTCTTCTATGGCTTCAATAACACCAGGAGCTGGTTTACAATTTGAAGGACTAATATAAACTCTACTTATCATTTCAACTCTTTCAGAAACAATTTCAGGAATCATATTTTTTCTTTCAATAACTGTTCCATCAGCAAGTTCTGCACAAATTTTAATTTCATCTAAAGTAACTGGTATAACTTTTCCTGTTATATTTAAAACCTCTGTACTTTTTTGAATTGCTTCTGAAATATTGTTATATAACTCACTCATAGCAAGCATATATATATCACCAAAATTTAAATTTTTAAGTCTTTCATCTTTAAAATTTAAATTCATTAAATTTTCCATTAATTTTTCATGATCTGACATAGCTACTATTGAGCCTTTTATATCGTCTAGTGGAAGCATTTTTAAACTTTCTCTAGATTGAGTTGGATCTTCTCCATATTCAGACATAGTAACAATAGCTGTTATATTATTAGTGTATTTTTTTAAACCTTTTATAACAGTATTCATACCTGCTCCGCCACCAATAACAACAACTTTTGGTCCACCTTCATATACTTTTTTATTAAATATTAAAGATTTAATATTTACTTTTGCTTTTTTACCTTTTTCTGTTTCTCCACTATTAGCTGCAATTAAAATTTCTAAATTTCTTTTTTGAATGAATATAATACCAAGTATTATAAAAATAAACCCTACTACAAATTCAATTATAATTTTTATTACATCTTCTAGTTTTACTACTTCATTTACTAATACTTGAGTAAATCCATGACATGTTAATAAAATTCCTAATACTATTAAAAATATCCATCTTTTAACTTTTGTACCTGCTTTAAACCATTCTAAAAAAGATTTCATTAAAAATTTCCTTTCCTTTATTCTCCTAATATTAACATTTCTAATTCTATTTCAATATTATATTTAGCAAAAACTCTTCTTTTAACAATTTTTACCAATTTTAATACATCTTTAGCTGTTGCATTATTTTTATTAATTATAAAACCTGCATGTTTTAATGACACTGCAGCTCCTCCGATTGTATAACCTTTTAGTCCACAATCATCAATAAGCTTTGCAGTTATAATATCACCTTTTCTTTTAAAAGTACTTCCTGCAGAAGGATATTCTATAGGTTGTTTTTCCCTTCTAGCAATTGTCATATCTTCTATTTTTTTCTCAATTTCTTCTTTATCACCATGTTCTAATTTGAAAGTAGCTTCAATAATTATATATGGTTTATCTTCAAACATACTTGTTCTATATCCAAAATGTAATTCATCATTAAGCTTTTCAACAATTTCACCATTTTCATCTAAATATTTAGCACTTACTAAAGTATCTTTTATTTCTTGTTTGTAAGCTCCTGCATTCATTCTTACAGCTCCACCTATTGTACAAGGAATACCAGATAAAAATTCCATTCCTTTTAGCCCTTGTTTTGCTACTTTTCTAGATAAACTACTTCCCATTATATCAGCAGAAACTGTAACTAAAGAATAATTATCTTTTTTTATAATTTCTGTTTTCTTAAAATCTAATTTAGCAACAATACCTCTAACACCTTTATCTAATACTAAAAGATTACTTCCATTTCCTATAATATGTAATGGTATATTTCTTTCTTTTGTAAATGTTAGTAATTTCTTTAAAGTGTCTATATTCTTAACTTTTATAAAATAATCTGCTGGGCCACCAATTTTAAATGTTGTATGCTTTTTCATAGGTTCATCAACTAAGATATTATCTTTATTAATAAATCTACTTAAGCTTTCTATAAGTTCTTCGTCCATGCTTTATTCTCCTTATGTTTATTCTGTAAAATTAAATTCATCTTCTTCTACCTTAGTTGTTCCTCCAGTTAATCTTGGATCACTTCCTAAAGTTGAATCATATTCATCTATATATACTATATGCTCTAAATCAAAAATTTCTCCTGTTACATAATTCACTATATAAGAATATGATTTATCTTCAACATTATCATCTGCCATACCTAAATTTGATAAATCTGATTTAGTAAGTATGTAATAATAATTTTCATAAGGCATTCCTGCTTTATATGCCATTTTATAAGTTGTAAAACCATATCCTTCTAAAGTACTTGTATTTACAATTCTTGTTCCAACTAATTCCAAAGGTCTATCTGTATCTTCAGCTAAAGTAATATTATTTGTTACTGTAGCTCCTGGAATTTGTCCTTCTGAACCATAACTTCTTAAAAGAATATATTGTTCAAAAACTGCTTGTTGAACATTTGCAAGTTCTGTCATTATCTTTTTATTTTCAACATCTGTTACAGTTCTTGTTCCATATTGTATAGATACAGTAGCTATTATTCCTAAAACTATAATTGTTACTACCAAAGCAATTAAAGTTACACCTTTTTCATTTTTCATCATTAGAATATCTCCTTATGGTATTTTTTCTCTATGATATTATCATTTTTTTTAGAATTTTACAACCCTTTTTATCATTTTGTTATAGTCAAATATTTTATTTAAATTATTATAAAATAAATAAAAAAAGTATCTTAAAAATATAATTTTAAGATACTCTTACTCTTTATTTATACTTGATCTATTTTTACATCTCTATCATGTTTTATTTTATCCCATTTAGCATTAGGTTTAATTAAACATTTAAAGTTTATAACTGCCCAAGATGCTAAGAAAATCGGAAAACATAGTAAACCTTTAATCATAGGTTTAATTGGTCTTTTATCTATTAATAATACCATTATTCCTGACATCATTGTTAATAAATATGCAGCACCTAAATATTTTATAATACTAAATATCATTACACCAAAAGTCATTTCAGAAGCCAAATATAATATAACATTTATAACTGTTAAAATTATAGATACTACAAATATTGGTATACACATAATATATAAGAAACCATCAAAATTCATTAAAGTTTTATTCTCCACTACACCATGTGCTAAATCTTTAGTATAGTGTTTAAAACATTGCATATGTCCTACTGTCCATCTAGAACGTTGAGTCCAGCTTTGCATAAATGTTAATGGTTGCTCATCATATACTATAGCATCTGTAGCCCAAGCTAATTTTCTCCCTTGAGCAATATTTATTAAAGAAAATTCTATATCTTCTGTTAATGTTTTTGTATTCCAACCTGTTGGTTTAATTAAATCAAATCTTACCATAAAACCTGTTCCATTTATTAATGGAGATAAACCAATTTTATATCTAGCTAAATGATAAAATCTATTTTGCATCCAATAGAATAATGCATATCCTGAAGCTATCCATGAATCTGTTGGGTTTTTGATATCTCTATATCCTTGAACAACATTTTCACCTTGGCATAATTTTTTATTCATTGCATTTAAAAAGTTTTTATCAACTATATTATCTGCATCAAATACACAAAATGCATCATAATCAGCATTCTCTTGTATTTTCTTATTCAAAAACCAACTTAAAGCATGACCCTTTGTCTTATTTTTTTCATCAAAACGTTCATAAACCAAAGCACCACATTCTTTTGCGATTGCGGCTGTTTTATCTGTACAATTATCTGCAATTACATAAATATTATATAATTCTTCTGGATAATCTTGAGCTTTTAAACTTTCTATTAAATTTTTTATAACTAATTCTTCATTATGTGCTGGTAACACAAGCATAAACTTATGTTTTTTATTAACTAATAATGGTTTTTCTTTTAATTTAATTAATGCACAAAATGCTATTACAAATTGATAAATATAATAAATCAAAAGAAGCCATATCAAAGCTTGTTTTAAAATATCTAAATATTTCATTTTTTCCCTGTATGATAAAAAATATCATACACTCCTTTCTATTTACTTTTTATTTTGTCAAGCTTATAGCCTTTATATTATAACAAAAAATATTAACAAATTCAATACTTTTAAAGAATTTACTATTTTACAAATTCCTTTTAATAATTTAGCAACATATTATTTCTATTAAATTTATAAACAGGAACAATTTCTCTTTTATGTTTTGAACTTTTATATCTTCTTATTATTTCTTTTTTAGCTTCTTGTTCTGTAGAACCTGTTTCAACCATTTCTTCAATTTGATTATATGTAATTCCCATTTTTTGTTCATCAGTCAAATTGCCTAAACCATCACTTGGTGCTTTTCTTAGTATTTTTTCTGGAACACCCAGCATTCTTCCAATTTCTAATACTTCATTAACTGTAAAATTACCAATTGGATTAAAATCAGAACCACTATCTCCCCATTTTGTAGTATATCCAACCATTATTTCACAAAGATTTCCTGTCCCAATTACCATATATCCTAAAGTTTGAGCAATACTATATAGAGTTGTCATTCTAAGTCTAGGTTTTATATTTACTTTTGATTCATTAATTAACTCACTCATATTATTTTTAACAAGTTTCTCATTTATTTCTTTTTCAAATTCATCATAAGAATTTGTTAAATCTATTTCCATATTTTTAACTTCAAATGCATTTGCAACTAATTCAGCATCTTCAAAATCATTAATATTAGAATGACATGGCATAGATACAGCTAACACTTTATCTTTACCAAGAGCTTTTACTGCCATTGCTAATACTGTTGCAGAATCTTTACCTCCACTATTTCCAATTACTACTCCTCTTGCATGTGCAGACTCCACTTTTTCTTTTATCCAATTTATTGCATTATACATTTCTTTTTCTAAAATATTTTTATCTAACATTTTTTCCTCACTTATATTAATAAATAATCAACATTTTTATTTTAAAATCAAATATTAATTTTAATTCTTATTCCAAATATAATTTATGCTTAAAAATATATTCTTCTATCTCTGCAGGAGTTAAATATTTTATACTCTTTCCTGATTTTATGCTCTCTCTTACAAAAGTTGAACTTAAATTACTTCTCAATTTTAATTTAGCTTTAATAAATCTGTCTACATTATTTTTTAAAAAATCACTAGCATCAATTATATTTTCCATTTTATCTTCAGCTCTTTCTAAAATCAACAATTTAAATTTTTCAACTAATTCATCAGCTTTTTGCCACATTTCTAATTCTTTTAAATTATCACTTCCTGTTATAAAAACAAGTTCAAAATCAGAATATTCTTTTTGTAACTCCAATAAAGTTTCAATTGTAAATAATTGTCTTTCATTATCCATTTCAATTCTAGAAATAGCAAATCTAGGATTTTTATCACAAATTAATTTAAGCATATTATATCTATGTTTATCTTCAATCAAACCTTTTTTGTTATATTTATTACTTACTGGTACAAATAAAATCTTTTCAACTTCTTCATGCTCATTTAATATTTGTTCTGCCAAAGAAAAATGTGAATTTAATGGTGGATTAAAACATCCTCCAAATACAGCTATTTGTTTTTTCATAAAATGTATTCTCCTATTAATGAAAAAAGTGTTGAAAAATCAACACTTTTTCTATATTTTCAAAATTTATTCTTCATATAAATCTTTTCTTGTTAAAGATATTTTTCCTTGATCATCAATTCCATCAACTTTTACAGTTACTTCATCTCCCATTTTTAAATAATCTTCAACTTTATTTACTCTTTCTTTAGCTATTTTAGAAATGTGAAGTAAACCTTCTTTTCCTCCACCAAGTTCTATAAATGCTCCAAAAGCTGCGATTCTTACAACCTTACCTGTGTAAATTCCACCAACTTCAAATTCTCTTACGATATCTTCAATCATACCTTGAGCGTCAATAGCCGCTGCTGTTGTATCTGAGTAAATATATACGCTTCCATCATCTTCAATATCGATTTTAACACCAGTTTCTTCAATGATTTTATTGATAACTTTTCCACCTGAACCAATAACATCTTTAATTTTTTCTGGATTAATTTTCATTGAAACTATTTTTGGTGCATATGGTGATAATTCTTTTCTTGGTTCTGCAATTTGTGGAGCCATAATTTCATCTAAGATATATGTTCTAGCTTTTCTTGTTCTTTCAAAAGCTTCTGCAATTATTTCATATGATAATCCATCAACTTTAATATCAACTTGAATAGCTGTAATTCCATCTCTTGTTCCACCAACTTTAAAATCCATATCTCCAAAGAAATCTTCGATTCCTTGAATATCTGTTATAACCACATAATTACTTGGATCATTTTCATCAGTAATTAAACCTGTTGAAATACCAGCAACTGGTTTTTTAATAGGAACACCGGCATCCATTAATGCAAGAGTTGAAGCACAAATACTTCCTTGAGATGTTGAACCATTTGAACTTAAAATTTCAGATACAACTCTAATTGCATATGGGAATTCTTCTACAGATGGTAATACTGGAACTAATGCTTTTTCTGCTAATGCACCATGTCCAATTTCTCTTCTACCAGGTCCACGAGAAGCTTTAGCTTCACCAACACTATATCCTGGGAAATTATATTGATGCATATATCTTTTTGTTTCTTCATTATCTAATCCATCTAACATTTGCTCTTCGCTTTTTGCTCCAAGTGTTACTAATGATAAAACTTGAGTTCTTCCTCTAGCAAAGATACCACTTCCGTGTACTCTTGGAATTAATCCAACTTCACATGATAAAGGTCTTATATCATAAATTCCTCTACCATCTACTCTTTTCTTTTCTTCTAAAATCATTTTTCTAACAACTTTTTTCTCTAATTTATATAAAGCGTCAGCGATTTTTGATTTATCTTCTAAAGCTTTTTCTTCACCATATTGGCTTAAATACCAATCAGCTACTTCTCTATTTAATTTATCTAATTTAATATCTCTATCAATTTTGTCTTCAGCTTGTACAGCATCATACATTTTTGAAGTAAATTCATTTGCAACTACTTCATATACTTCTTCATCTACAACAAAAGCTGTATATTCAAATTTTGGTTTTCCAACTTCTGCTTGCATATTTGAAATAAAATCACATAATTTTTTAATTTCTTCATGTCCTGCTTTAATTGCATTAAGCATAATATCATCTGGAATTTCATCTGCTCCAGCCTCAATCATAGCAATTTTTTCTTTTGTTCCAGCTACTGTTAAAGTTAATCTTGAATTATTTCTTTGTTCTTCTGTTGGGTTAATGATTATTTCATCATTCACATATCCAACATTTACAGCCGCTGTTGGTCCACCAAATGGTATATCAGAAATTGATAATGCAGCAGATGCACCAATCATAGCACATACTTCTGGTGAACAATCTTGTTCTACTGATAATACTAAACAATCAATAACTACATCATTTCTAAAATCTTTTGGAAATAATGGTCTAATTGGTCTATCAATTGCTCTTGAAGTTAATATTGCTTTTTCTGTTGGCTTTCCTTCTCTTTTTGTGAACCCTCCAGGAATTTTTCCGACAGCATATAATCTTTCATTATACTCTACTGATAATGGGAAAAAGTCAATTCCATCTTTTGGTTCTTTTGAAGCTGTAGCATTAACTAATACTGTTGTTTCACCATATTTTACTAAAACACTTCCGATTTGCTAGTCCAGCCATTTTTCCTGTTTCGATAGTTAAATTTCTTCCTGCTAAATCCATACTAAATGATTTAAACATTTTTTATTCCTCCTAAATTTTTTATTTAGTTCATACTCATTTGAAATGTAACCTCTAAAATATACTAACCATTTATTTAGTACATTATACAAGCTACGTTTACAAACAATATGAACCTTTATTATTTTACTATAATTACCAAAAAAATGCAATAGTAGTATATTTTAAATAACACAAAAAACTCCTACTTTTGTAGGAGTTTTTATAAATTTTATTAATCATCATAATATGTTAATGCTAATATTGGATTTACTTTAAAATATTTATCTTCTATATTCCAATCTCTACTTTCTTTTAAGCTTTCCAAAGTTTCACTAATAGTTTCATCTAAATCTATTAATTCATCTGCCATAAAATAAACTATACCACATCCATAAATATACTCTTCATCAGTTGCTATCGTTGTATGTTCAGGATCATCATATGCAATTTCAAATCCTCCAATTCTTAATTGTTCTCCATCTTCATTGTCTGATGTACTTGTAACAATACATTCTCCTCTTTTTCCAGCTCCTGCTTGAGTTGTTGTAATTATTTTATAATTTTGAGTATTATAACTAGAAGCAATCCACTCTCTCCAAGTCATATCCTCATCATATTCAAATTCTATAAATTGTGTATTCATTGATTTAAAAGGATCGCTCCATGTAAAACCTGATTGATCTTCTAAATGACAATGTTCTTCCCAAAATGGTCCATATATTTTTAATTTATTTAAATCATTTTCAATATCAGTATCTTCAGATGGAGTTGTATTACCAGCCACCTTATCATCTATATAATCATCAACAGATGCTAATTTATCTAATTCTTCTTGTGAAGCTGCTTCTGTTTTTGATTTAGCCTCTGAAGCTTGAGTTGCAATACCATCATCTCCTGATATCATTGAAATACTAACTCCTGCTAATATTAACAACACTATTATAGTTACTACTAAAGCAACTAATGTTATACCTTTTTGTTTTCTCATTTGTTTTCCACCTACTTTTAAATTTTATCTTAATACATAAAATAAAATTTCTAAATTATATAAAAATTCTATACATAAACATTATTTTTGTCAACAAAAAACTCCTACTTTCGTAGGAGTTTTTTCTTATCTTTTATTCTACTACTGGATATGTAAATTCAGCATATCCTTCTAAAATTTTTTCTAAAGTATAATCTTCTGATTTTTGTGTACCGAACTCTATTTCATGATATTCTGTTAAGCCATCTTCTGCTTTAATACCCACCATATATAAAGTTTCTTTATCAAAATATCTTCTTACATTATCAGTTGTTATAACATAACATTTTTTACCATTAAACTCTTCTACTTTAATATTTGATTTTAATGATAATTCTAATTTATCTTTAAATTCATTAATGTTAATCTCATCAAAATAATTTAGTTCAACATTAGTTTCTGTTAACTCTGAATTATCAGCTTTTATATAAATATTATTTCCACTATTGTCTTTAACCAATACATAAGCTTCATTTTCTAAAAAAACTAATGTCCCTTGAACTTCTTCTTGAATAACTACATTATTACATACTCTATATATTTTTAAATCTTCTTCATGTCCTTCAATATATGATTTATGATAAAAATTAGAATAATCAAAATTTGACATACTATTAGCTATTTTATCTAAAATTAAAAATTTTCTTATACTATTTCCTATAAATATCACTAAAACTACTAATAAAATAATAATTAAAATTTTAACACTTTTTTTCATATGTTTATCTCCTTTATCATCATAACTTATATTTATATTATAAACCCGCATAAAACATTTTACAAATTAGACAAATACTCAAAAAACCATGTTGAATTTAGCAAAATATTATTATATAATATTTCTCACTGTACAATTGAACTCCTTTAGTACATTTCATCTTCAGGTCGGCTCCGGAAAGGAGGAGAAAACCATGAGTCAAAGCATTCAGAACCTTACAGGTAAAAGCTTTTCTGATTTACTAATAACCTTGAAATCAGAAACAGAATTTGCTCATAAACATAATGCATATGTTTCATCTATATCGTGTGCGGTATATCCAACTACATTTGGAATTGAAATTAATGCAATAGTCGTTTATAGTGAAGGAGATTTCGAACAAGACTTCGTTTACCTGTCAGCAAAATCTTTGCGAGATTTAAAAGGCAGTATCGACAAAACAGCAACTCAAATGGCCTTGATTGGTTATGAAATTGCTGCCATCACTCACTCTACGATTCCTACATCCAAGCTGTATCGTACTGCTGAAGCAATCGTGATTTTTAACAAACGCAAATGACATTTTCTCATGGGAGTTCACTTGAACAAAACAAGTCCCACCACTCAAAAGAGTTCTTTAGTGTGGTGGGACATTTCTAATTTTATAACAAAATAAAAATAGCACCCTAAAGTGCTATTTTAAATTTTTATTTTCTTAATGATAATTTTGAAGTGATTTCTCTATATCTATTAACATCTTTTCTTTCTAAATATTTTAATAGATTTCTTCTTTTACCAACCATTTTTAAAAGTCCTCTTCTTGAATGATTGTCTTTTGGATGAACTTTTAAATGTTCTGTTAATTCTTTAATTCTTTCTGTTAAAAGAGCGATTTGAACTTCAGATGAACCTGTGTCTTTTTCTTCTCTTTTAAATGTTGCGATGATTTCGTTTTTTCTTTCCTTTGTCATTTTATTTTCCTCCTATTTTTTATATTTGCCATAAACTGAGTTTTCAGTAGGTTTTTTTCCAAAACTAAGTATATGGTACTTTTAACGGTCATATTATACACTACATTTATATAAAAATCAAGACTTTTTTAATTTTCTTCTTTAATTTCTACTTTTTCTTCTTCTTTTTCAGGTTTTAAATTCATATATACACATATTCCATAAGCTACTAAAGTTACAATTGAAAACAAACTTGTCATTTTAGTTAAAGATGTTTCAGTAAATTCTATTTCTACATCATATTTAGCAGCTTTATTTAAACCAATTGCAACTAAACCATCTTCACTTTCAAAATAGCCTATTCTATGTCCATCAATTGTAATTGTATATCCTGGATAATATACATATGGAAATTCATATATAGTATCATCTTCTAATGTTGTAAGTTCACATGTTAAATGTGCACCGTCTTTTTTTACATTAGCAACTTTACCTTTTCCGTCTATTACTAAAACAGTATCTTCTCTTACTGCAATATCGAATCTATTTTTATCTGCTAAAGTTGGAAGATATTCTCCTTTTCCCATTCCAGCAATAACTTCGTTTTGCTTTCCATAAATTATTCCAACATTAAAATCTTCTATATCTTTAACTATTTCAGTTGTAGGAACCAAATCTTTTAATGATGCAACATATAATATAGTTATTATTGAAAGAATTATAAAATCTTTAAAACCAAATTTCTTTATAATTATTCCCATATTTATACTACAAACTACTGCTAAAAACAAATTAGCAAATGCTAACATTCTCCAAGGAAATTGAATAATATAAAAACTGTTATTTAAATGCTTCCATGGAAAATATTTTGTACTTGCAAATATGCAGAACAAACTCATAAATAAAAATAATATATATTCTTTTTTATATTGCTTATCTAATACTCTAATTGCAGGAATTGCAAAACAAAGCATTATCCAAATATGAGGTCCAAGTTCAAACACATATGTTTCATCTTTTTCTGTAACAAATAATTCTTTTGTTTTCAAAGCAAAACTCAATAATTTTTCTTTTGTTGTCATTCCTTCTGACTCAAAAGCCTTATAATTTGTATGAATTGTTGCTTCTAACATTGGAACCCAGAAAAAAGATGTTAAAAACAAAATAAATATTAAACTAAATATAATTCTATTTCTAATTTCTTTATCTTTTAAACAAGGTAAATATATTATCAAATATACAAAAGCAAAAATTACAGTAAGCATTGTCATTAAATTATGTGTAAGAATTAATCCAACAGCTCCTATGACTAACCAGTAATCTCTATTATCTTTATGAAAAATATTATATAACCCTAAAAATACTAAAGGGAAAAATATAAAAGATATAAATTCACCTAAAGCGTTACGTATATACATATCTGTTAAATGATATGGCATAGACATATATAAAATGCCTGCTAAACCTGCAACATTTCTATCATCAGTAATTCTAAATACAAATTTAAACATCGAAAAACCAGATAAAAACAAACATATAAATAATAATACTTTATATGCATTTATCCATGAAGACATTATCCAATTAACAATTACCAAACCTAAAGATGATAATGGTCCATAAAATAAATTCCAACTATATCCATATCCATTAGTTAAATTAGAAAGTACTTTTGTACTTTCTCCATTATCAAGAGCAGTTTGCGTTGAAAAAGCTCTTGCTATATGTTGAACTCCATCATCATAATATATATCTGCTTCTTTATTTAATAATGGAATACACAGAATCGCTGCTACTGCTATTAAAATAATATAATAAGATAAAACCTTTAATTTTTCCTTCATTTTTTCTCTCCATATTTTACTTTTGTAATTTTATTAATATTGAAATTGACCTCTTAAAAATTCGTCATCATTTATCCATTCTTCAACTTCTATTTTCAAATATTCATTATCATTAACTCTTACATAAACTTCTTTTATTCCAGAATTGATAATCATTTTTCTACATAATAAACAAGGTGATGCACCTTCTTCATATATCTTTTTATTTTCTTCATCATACTTATATCCTGCTAAATATAAAGTACCATTTATCATTTCAGTTCTAGATGCACTTATTATAGCATTTTGCTCTGCATGAACAGATCTACAAGCATCATAACCACCATGTCTTACATCTGGAAAAACTTGTTTTTTTGTACAAAATCCTATATCAGAACAATTTTTTCTTCCTCTTGGAGCACCATTATATCCTGTCGACACAATTTGATCATTATTAACAATTACAGCTCCATATTTTTTTCTTAAACAAGTTGCTCTATTAGCAACAGTTTCTGCTATATCTAAATAATAATTAATTTTATCTCTTCTTTCCATATATATAAACTCCTTTTAGTTTATTTCGAAAAAATTATATCATAACATTTTTTAAAAGTCTACAATGCATTTAAATTACAACCATTAATTATATAATCATTTTCTTTAAATGCATAAATTAAAATGTACGCAAAAAGCACATACAAATGTACGTGCTTTAAAATGACAAGTGGGCTTTGCAATTAATTTGAATTTAATCAAACTAATTACAAAGCCCACCTTAAAAATTATTCTTCATCTTTTTTTACAGAAACAACTTCTTTTCCATCATAGTAACCACAATTTGAGCATACAGTATGTGGTAATACTGCTTCATGACAATGTGGACAAGTAGATAAATTTTTTGCTTCTATTTTCCATGTTGATCTTTTAGCTCCTGTTCTAGCTTTTGACCATCTTCTTTTTGGTTGTGCCATCCTTAATCCCTCCTTTAGGTTTGCATGATATGTATTTATCAAAAATTAATCAAATATATTAAATATATTTTAATTGTTTTTCGCAAAGTTACTTAAATAGTATATATTCAAAAGCTTCATTTGTCAAGTATTATTTTAATATTTTGCATTTTTCATTTCTTTCAGTAAACATATCTTCTATTGCTTTACAATCACTATCAATTGTTTCCATTTTTCCTTCATTAACAGCAGCTTTTAAAGCTTCTACCTTAATTGAAATTTGAGATTCTAAACCACTTAAAGATTGATGACTCATTGGATCACTATATCTTGCAGTTTCTGATAATTTTTCCAATTTTTTCTTAAGCTCTGCATCTTCTACTTTATTTACTAAAGCTTCAATATCAACAGCGATTGATTTTATAAAATAAACTTTTTCTTTTTGTTCTTTTTCTAGGTCTTTAATATAATTAATTCCTACAGAAGAAGTTATAATTCCTATTGCATAAACAAATGCTAAAGCAAGTTCTAAGATAACAACTATTGCCATTGGGAAGAAGCTTATTAATTCCCCTAAAAATGTTAGAAGAAAACCTAATACTAATTGTGCAGCAAAATATAAAGTTGTAAACATTCCAAGTGAAAATCTATTAAAAATTGTTTTTGCTGTATTGTTTGGTTTTAACATAAATACTGGCATAAAAACTGCTAATGCTGTTGCTACTACTGAAAATACATAGCATAAACCAAAAATATCTTCATCTTTATCAAATATCCAAAACATTAATATTGAATAGATTACAAATACAAATATTGGGATTAAAGCAAGAAATCCTCTAGATTTTGTTGTTTTATTCATAATTATTCTCCTCTCTTTGTTCCACAATCTGGACAGAATTTATCATCATCATCTAATACTTTACCACATTTTGAGCAAGTATTAGTTTGTTGTTCTACTTCTTTACCACAGTTTGAACAGAATTTATCTCCTGGATTTATTTCATTTCCACATTCTGAACAAAAAGCTTTTTTTGCTTTTGGTGCTGTTGGGTCTGTTAAATTTATTCCTGTAACTCCTGCTCCACCAGAGAAACCTTTTTCTACCATTGGTGATGCTACACCTGTAAGCATTTGTCCAAAAGCCATTGCCATTGGCATTTGAGCCATCATACCTGTAACATTATTTGTTGTTCCTGGATTATCAGCATAACGTTTTGCAATATCTGCCATTTGCTCGTCCATCCAATTGTATCCAAGAATACCTTGTTCCATTTTTTTGTTTAATACTTCTTGTACTTTTGCTTTTTCTTCATCAGAAATATAAACAGTTGATAAATAGAAATTCATTACATTAATTCCATATTCATCCATTTCTTCATCTAATTTAGTTTTTAAAGCTTCAGATATTTCTTCTAAATGTTGATTTACAACAACATAACTAACTTCTGACATTACTTTTGAAAGATTAGCTTTTACTTTCATAACAATTTTTTCTTTAAAATATTCTACTACATTAGCTGTATTTATAACTTTTTGTGTTCCAACTAATTTAATTAAGAATTTTCTAGCATCTTTAATTTTAAATTCCATTGCTCCACTTGCACCAACATTTAATTGTACAAAGAATTTTGGATCTAAAACTTCAAATTTACTAGTTGTTCCCCATTTTACATTTAAAGCTGCTGCTTTATTTATAAAATAAACTTCACAATGGAAAGGTGTTTTTCCATCTGTTGGTATATTAATAATTCTTTTTAATAAAGGAATATTTTGTGTTTCTAATGTATGTCTTCCTGGTCCAAAAGTATCTAAAGCTTGTCCATCTCTAAAAAATACTGCTTCTTGAGACTCATGAACAATTAATTGTGATGTTGTATTAAAATCTTCAATAGGACTTTTATATACAAGTGTTTTATCATCACCTTCATATTTAATAATTTGAGCTATATCCATTAGCTTTACCTCCTAAAATTATTCTAGTTTTTTCTTACGATTTGTTTGCATTATATCATATTAGCATTTTTTTGTGTAGTATTTTGCAAAATATTTAAAAAATAACCTTTATTATTAGCACTTTACTAATAATAAAGGTTATTATTTTTTATATAAATTTAATTCGCAGTATTTCTTTTTGCATCAGCTTCTTGAAGCCAACCTAACCATGTTCCTCTATTACCACTTTGAGTCGCTGTTGGATAAGCTATATATAAAACTCCTTCTTTAATTTCTTCTTCTTTAAAAATAAAACCATCATCTCCATTTGCTTCACATATACTAATAAATGACGGTATAATACTTGCAGTAGGACTTGGTGGATCACCTAAAAGAACAGCATCAGCAAATAAATATAACCCTGCTGTATTTAATTCTGGATCTGCTACAAATTCCTCCCAAGTAGTTCCTCTTTCTACTGTCAAAGTTTGCAACTGATTATCACTTGTAAGAAATCCTATACATTGAAATTCAATCATATCTTTTTCTTCAGGTTCTGAAACTAATGTTGGATCAACCCAACCAGCATATAAAGTAGTATCTTCTTTTAATATATTACCTTCTTGAGCTTTTTGAGTACATTCCTCATCATAATACCAACCAGTAAAATTATATCCCTCTTTTGTAGGATTTTCAGTTGGATAATATACTGCTGTTGCTTTTTCTTTTGAAAGATACACAGTATCACTACCGGCTAACATAAATACTAATGCAAAAGTTGGAACTGCATCAATATAATCTAAAGGTAATTTATGATGTATTTCACCATTTACTTTTACACCTTCATAGCAATATACTGTTTTACTTTGTTCATTTACTAAATATGTGCAATCTGGATTACTTAAAGTTAAATTATCAAATTTAGATAGATCAATTTGATAATATACAGACTTAGGAATATCTCCACTTGTATCATAATCATTTGGGTTATACAAATTTTCAAAAGAATAATCTGTTTTTCCATCTTTTAAAATAAAATCCATATTAGCACTTTCTAAACTAGAATATGCTTCAAAAACACCATTTACTTCTTTTTGTATATATGATTCTGTAATAGTATAAAAAATATCATCTACTGGCAATTTATCATGTTCTGCGTAATATAATTGGACTTCATCTGTTATTACTCTTAAGTCACTATAAAATTCATTAATTTTTTTAACTTTTGTATTATTTATAGCAGTATATGTAATTGTTGATAATATTATAATTATAATCAAAACAGTCATAACTGCCGTAATTAATGATATACCCTTTTTATCTCTTAACATTTATTTTCCCTTTCTTTTTTCTTTTGAATTTGAAATAATTATATACTTAATATTTTTTTATTTCAATCATTTTATATTAATTCAAATTTTTCCAAGAACCAATTATATCTTATTGGATTAATCAAACTTCCACAATATTTACATCTACAAAATTCATTTTCTGATATATTACCACCACAATTTGGACAATTAGATATAAAACCAATGCATTCTTCCACATCTATCTTTTTAAAAGTTAATATGTATTGTTTTTCAAAAGCTCTTCTTTTATTTCCTCTTAAAACCTTCTTTGTCTTACTATTTATTATATATTCTTTTAAATCTGCTTTTATATAGACTTTAAGCATTTCATTTCCATTACTAGAATAATAATCATAAATTTTAACATCTTTAACTAATAAAGCATCTCTTTTTATTTCTAAACCATCTTTTTCGAAACTTTGTAATTGCAAAACTCTCTTATCATACAATACTTCTGATATAGAGCTTTTTATTAATTTTAATTCATTAATATTACCTAATTGAATATATTCAAAAATATTACTAGCCCATTTTTTAAATAAATTAACATCAAAGCTTTGATCATGTTCTAAAATTTTTCTAACTTGTGAACCATCAACTAATTCTGTTTTTTCTGGTTCAAAATTATCCATAAGCTTTATTGAATTTATTTTACTTTGAACTTTTTCTTTATTATTAGGGTATTTTTGATTATATACTTCTTCTATAAATTCCCATTCATTTTCTAATTGTTCTTTTTCATATTCTTCTTGTTTTATTTTATCAAAATCATCAAATTCATTAATATCTAATTTATTCTTTTTTAAATTCTTTGAAATAATTGATAAAACAGCTTTAATAAGTGGTAATAAACAAGTTACAAATATAAAATATACTACAAAAACTATTACTATTAATTTAATACAATCCACAATATCATAAATATATTGAGGAAATTCTATTATTATTTCCATATCCTTCTCCATCACAATTTATATATAAATTATTATATAGTTTATAAAAAAAGTCAATAAAACTCATTTATTTATAATATAAATTTAACATTTCTTAAATTACAATAATTTATAAATAATAAAAAATAATGGTGCTTTGATTTATCTTCATCTAAAAATAAATCAAAACACCATTACTTATATTTTATTAAATTAAGCATTTGTTGTTTCTGCTCTTTGAACTTTTCCAGCACGTAAACATTTTGCACATACTGTTACTCTTTTAACTTCTCCATTTATATTAGCTTTGATTGTTCTTAAATTTGGTTTAACAGGTCTAACTGTTCTTTTGCTTATGTGAGAACGAGTAACGCTTAATTGATTCCCAAAACTTGTTTCTTTTCCACAAGATATACATTTTGCCATATCTAAAGCACCTCCATATAAAAATAAACTGACTAATTGATAGTTTAACATACTTCTTTTTAAAAATCAAGCTTTTTTATAATTTTTTACATTATATTTTTATTCTTTTCTTATTCTTCTCCAACCACTCTTGGTGCAAATTCTATAGTTTTTATAATTTCCATTTTTTCAATTCCACCTTTAATTAAAATAGGTTGAGCTTTTAATAAATTAATTATATCTGAAACAGATATTATTTCTATTTCTGTTCCCTCAATACCAATAACATTTATTCCTTTTTTATCTGCATTTTTTACATAAAAAACTATATCAGGATAAATACTTTTTAAAATTTCATACATTCTATTAAACATAAGTATAAATTCTAAATCATCTGGTGTATTTTTATAAACAGTTTTTATTGTTTTCAGAGATGATATAAATCCTTCTGGCATATCAAAATATACATCTGGCATACCAGATATTTGCATAAGTTTACACAAACAAGTTAAATGACTTCCATTAGCATTGCTAATATAAAACTTATCGCCTATTTTTTTGAAAGTACTTCCCCATAAACACATAGTTTTATCATTAAATTGTAGCCAATTACGTCTTAAATTAATCATATGTTTTTTAAAAGTTCTTTCTAAATAATCTACAGAATCTGTTTTATCATATAATCTATCCAAAGCTTCTATATAAGTCATTCCATTGGCTTTAGGGTTTGATACTAAATCTTTAATGTCAAAAATACCTTCTGCATATTGAACATTTAATATATATTCATATTTTCTAACCTCTGCATATATAGAGCTATCTAAATTCCTTATATCAAAAAATCTTGTAAAGAATTCATCTGGTATATCTTCTTCTCTTTGAAATCTTCCTACAAATTCTTTACCATGTTTTACTTTTCGTATAGTTTTCCTTTTTTCTTGTGGTGGTTTAGGTTCTAATTTTTTTAATAACTTTTCATTATATTCTTTTACAACTGCTTTTACATGTGAATAAATACACTGTATATAAACATCTTCACTCTTCATATTCTGCCTATTCTAAAGTGATTTTTTATAAAAATCACAATACTTATTAATTGTACATTCATCACAATTTGGTTTTCTAGCATCACAATATCCTCTACCATGCCAAACCAATAAATGATTAACATCATACCAATATTTCTTTTCAAATAATTTTAATAAATCTTGTTCAATCTTTTCCGGTTCACTTTCTTTAGAAAAACCAAGTCTATTAGATATTCTTTTTGCATGAGTATCTACAGCAATACCAGATGGATCATTAAAAGCTTCAAGCATTATTACATTTGCTGATTTTCTACCCACTCCTGGCAATTTAATTAATTCTTCAATACTATTTGGAACTATTCCATTATATTTTTCAATTAACATTTTACTTGCCGCAATAATATTTTTAGCTTTATTTTTGTAAAAACCACAAGGATGTATTATTTTTTCTAATTCTGATTGACTTATTTGAGCCATTTTTTCAGGTGTATTATATTTATTAAATAAATCTGGAGTGGTTTTATTTACTCTTTCATCAGTACATTGAGCAGAAAGCATAACAGAAACCATCATTTCAAATGGACTTGTAAAATCTAAGCTACATTTAGCATCTGGATATGTTTCTTTTAATATTTGTATTATTTTTTCTACATCTTTTTTATTTTTCATATTATATAGCACTCCATAATATTATTGTTTTTAAAATATAGGTCATTTTTCGAAGATATTTTACAACATTATATTTATCAAGTCAACAGCTTTTAAATATATATTTACTACAAATTTTTCATTTCACATAAACTTACTACATTTCATATTATATAACATAATATATAAAACATAGTATTTATCAGGAGGGTAAAATGTTTAGAAAATTCAGAAAAATCATTGCTGGTATATTAATAGGTTTAGGCATAGGAATTTTATTAATTTTATATTTACCTCTAAACGCTTGGCTAGTATTAATTAGTTTAGGTTTAATATTAGTTGGCATAAAATACTTATTTAAATGTTAGGAGTGAAAAATTATGACTATAGTTGTAAAAAAAGTACCTAAAGGTTTAAAAGGGATAGTAAAATTTTTATTTGGGATAAAAGATAAAAAATAACAAAAAGAGCATATCTTTTTTTTGATATGCTCTCTTTTATTTGATAATTATAAAATAAAATTATTTATCTTCTTTATTTTTATCATCATTTTTTTCTTCTTCTACTTTATCTTCTTTATTTTTCTTATCACTTTTTTCTTCTTTTACTTTTTTATCTTTATTTTTTTCTTCTTTATTTTCTACTTTTTCATCTATTTTTTCTTGTTTTTTCTCAATCTTGCTTTCTAAAACTTTTTCTGTTTTCATTTTTTTCTCTTTAACTTCTTTTTGAAGTTTAGATTCTTCTTTAATTTCTTCAATTACTGTTTCTCCTTTTATAGGAGCACCTTTCATAACAAAATCTTCTGGTTTAGCTTCTCTTATATTATTACTATTATTGTTTTGTGCTACAACTGGTTCTTTTGCTTTTCTAGTAGGTGCTAATACTACTCTTACAAAACTTCCAAAACCAATAATTCCTAAAACTAAATTTATAATCATTGCTGCTATAAGTCCAGAAACACCTAATAATTGTAATAAATTAACAGCTTCAACAATAGCTAAAACTATTAAAATTATAAAGAAAGATTTTACTTTTGAAACATTTTCTGATTTTCCCGCTAATCTTATGCCAGCTGAAATAATAAATATAATTTTTCCAAAGTAAACTAATATTAAAGATAATAAAAGTAATGCAAATCCAAAACCAATTCCATATCCTATATATGATAAACCTATAAATATAGCAAATACTAAAACTAATTCTAAAATTCCTGTAAAGAATGCTTTTATAAAGTCTCTTAATCTTAATTTTCCATTAACAGCTACAAATTTTGGAGAACTATATAAAACAAATATTGCTACTATTAAAATAATTACGCAATTAGCAATTATTGTATTATACACATATTGATTATTAATTGAAAAATTATTAGTATTTTCAACTATTGTAATTGTTTTTTCTCCATTTATTTTTGCATCTTCAGAAACATCAACACTTGCTGCCTCTACAAAACAATCTCCATAAACTTTAGCTCTATCAGAAATTGTAACATTTTCAGCATATACAGCTAATTCTCTTCCTACTGCACCTTCAAAAGTTAAAGCTGTAGAAGCTACTCTTAATTCTTTTTCAATATTAGCAAATGCTGTTATTGTAACATTTTCACCTAATATATATGCAGAATCCATTTGTCCATCTACTTTAATTGTTTCACCAATTATATAGCAACTTCCTTCTACTAATACATTATCAAGTACTGCATTTGTTGTACATAAAAATAAATTTCCATCCACTTTAAAATCTTTTAATACAACTTTTTCTGCCATAATATGAACATTACCATCTACATATGTAGATTTATATTCAATATTATCTCCACCAACTACAACATCTTCTGATATAGTATCTAAAAATGTTACTACACCTTCTTCTTCAAGTTCTGTTATGTTTTCTTTTTCATCTTCTATTTCTTCTTCAAGAACTTCATCTTCTTTTTCTTCAGATACATCTTCTTTTTTATCATCAGAAATTTCTTCTTTCACTGGTTCTTCTGTAGTATTTTCTACTTCCTCTTCTACTTCATTTGCCTCTTCTTCATTTACAACTTCATTAGTTGCCTTTTCACGTTCTTTAGAAGCTTCTACTGCTTCATCAAATGTCATACCTGTTTTTGCTGCAAAACTTACTGTAGTTAAAGCAAGTATTAAAACAACACTAAGAATTGTTAAAATAATTTTTTTGCTTTTCATAATTTTCCTCCTATTATTATATTTACTATATATTTTTTAGTTTTTCTATAGCTTCTTTAGGATTTTCTGCATTCACTATATATGATCCTGCTACTATAATATTAGCACCTGCATCTACAACGTCTTTTACATTTATATCCTTTATTCCACCATCAGCTTCAATATCTATGTCTATATTATTTTCAGTTATATATTTTTTTAATTCTTTAATTTTTTCCAAAGTTTCTGGTATTAAAGCTTGTCCTCCTTTACCAGGAACAACTGTCATAACTAAAACCATATGAATTAAAGGTAAATATTCTTTAATTTCTTCTAAATTCGAAGCAGGATTTATAGCTAAACCAACTCTTATATTATTTGATTTTAAATCGTCTATAATATTTAATATTCTTTCTTTATCTTTTACTGCTTCTATATGAAATGTAATAATTCTTGGTTCTAAATCTATATATTCATCAATAAATTCTTCTACATTTTCTACCATTAAATGAACATCTAAACCAAGTGTTGTTATATGAGAAAGAGCAACAGCATATTCTCTCATAAGTTCTGCCGTATTATTTTCAACAAATTTTCCATCCATTACATCAATATGAAAATAATCTGTTTTAGCAGTTTCTAAATTATAAAATGTATGAACATAATTATCTTTTTTTACATTTAAAACTGATGTTGAAATTTCCATTTAAATCTCCTTTATCAAAAAGTGGGTATCTATATGACACCCACTATTATATTTTTATTATTTTGAAACTGTAATAGTAGTATCTCCTGCACTAAAATCTACATTTTGATTATATCTTTCTGATCCATCTATTATAATTTGTACTCTTTGTGTTCCAGAAGTTGTATAAGAATATTTCCAATTTGTTTCTGTTTTTAATGCACTAGCACTTTGAACAGGAACGCCTCCTACATATACAGCTATTGAAACAGTTTCAACAGAAGGTGTTGTTGTTTCTACTGTATTTGTATCATCATCTTCTTCCGGTTCTGTAACATTAGCCTCTGGATAGAAAGATGCAACATTTACATTAAATGTAATTGTTGATTCATCTGGTAAATCATTTATTGTTAATATAACTGTTGATTGTTCTTTAATAATTGCACCAACTTCTATATCTTGTGCTAAAACAATTCCATCTGTTTTTCCATAATTTTCTTCATATTTACAATCTACAACTAAATTCTTAGCTTCTAATTCAGCTATTGCTGTAGCAGCATCTTTTCCAACTACATTCCACATTTCAACATCTGCATATTGACTTCCACTACTTACTGTAATATTAACATTAGTTGATTTTGTAATTGTTTCTCCTTGTGCTGGATCAACTTTTAAAATTGTTCCGGCTTCAAACTCTTCACTAGTTTCTTCAATTTTTGTATATGTAACATCTAATTTTTGAAGTTCTTTTTCAATATCTTCCCATTTTTTACCTTCCATTTGTTTTGGAAGTGTTACCATTTCAGGACCAGAACTTACTGTTATTATAATTTCTTTATCTATATTATATAGAAAATCATATCTATCTGGAGATTGTTTTATAACATATCCAGCTTCTATTGTATCACTAGATTCTTTTTCTATTTTATATTTTTCAAAACCAGCAGCTTTTAATTTATTAATAGCTTCTTTTTCTGTAATTAATTCTTCTAATATAATTTCACCTGCTTCATTTTTATCAGCAACTAACTGTGGTACATATGCTTGTTTTTTTCTAGAACCTTGTATTGCAAGCATAACTCCACCAGCTACAATAAAGAAAACAAGAGCTAATACTAAAAGTATTGTTAATATTCTAACTGATGCATGTTTACTATAAAATTCTTTTATTTTTGCAAATTTTCCTTTTGGTTTTGCTGTAGTATCAGATGTTTTTGGAGCATTTCTCTCATTATTTTTTTCCATCTCCATTTGTGCAACTGTTTGAACTTTTTGTGTTGGAGAATCATCATTTCTTAAAGCTAAAACTACAAAATCTTCATTTGGTCTCTTAAGTGCCATACTTAAATCTTTTATCATTTCAGTAGCATTTTGATATCTTAAATTTGGATCTTTTTGCATAGCTTTTAAGATTATTCTATTTACACTAACTGGTATGTCTGGATTATATGATATAGGATCTACAGGTTCTTCTTGTACTTGTTTTAATGCAACTGATACTGGTGTATCTGCATCAAAAGGAACTTTTCCTGTAAGCATTTCATATAATACAACACCTAAAGAATATAAATCTGATTTTGCATCTGTAAAACCACCTCTAGCATGTTCTGGTGAAAAATAATGTACAGATCCAATAGTTGTTCCAAATGCTGTTATAGTTGAATTTGAAACAGCTTTAGCTATACCAAAATCAGTAACTTTAGCTGTACCTTCTTCTGTTATAATTATATTATGTGGTTTTATATCTCTATGTATAATATTATTTTTATGTGCTGTTTCTAATGCAGATGCAATTTGCATTGCTACATTAATAGACCATTTCCAAGAAAGTTTTCCATCTTCTGTTATTATATCTTTTAAAGTTTTTCCTTGGATTAATTCCATAACAATATAATATAAATTATCTTCATTTCCTACATCATATATTGAAACTATATTAGGATGTGTAAGGCTGGCAGCTGATTGAGCTTCACTATTAAATCTTTTTATAAATTCACTATCTGTTGTAAACTCATCTCTTAGTATTTTTACAGCTACATATCTATTAAGTACATGGCATTTAGCTTTAAATACTGTTGCCATACCACCATTTCCTATTTTTTCTAAAATTTCATATCGATTATCTATCATTTTTCCTATAAGATTCATCTTTATAAATTCTCCCCTTATTTTTTCAAAGCTTATACATTATCAACTATAATTACAGTTATATTATCATAGCCTCCCAAATTATTAGCTTCATTAATTAATGCTTCCTCAGGTTTTTCAGGATTATTTAATAATATACTATAAATTTCATTATCTTTTAGCATATTAGTTAATCCATCTGAACACATAAGTAATATATCACCTTTTAAAAAACCTTTATAAAAAGTATCTGGTTTTACTAAGTTTTTACAACCTAAAGCTTTAAGCAACATATTTTTATTTGGATGATTATAAGCTTCTTCTTTTGTTATACTTCCGTCTCTTACCAACTTTTCAACATAACTATGATCGCTTGTTAATTTTCTTATTACATTTTTTCTTATTCTATAAATTCTACTGTCTCCAACATGACCAATAAATACTTTATTATTATATACTAAAGCAACATCTAGAGTTGTTCCCATATCTTGCAATTCTGGAACTTCTTGAGCTTTTTCATATACAATCATATTAGCATATTCAATTGCACTACTAATTAATTTTAATATATCTTCTTTTTCTTTTGGTGTTTTCTCAAAATTATTACAGATATAATTTTTAGCGCAATTTACGGCTAGGTTACTAGCTATTTCACCACCTTTGTAACCTCCCATTCCATCTGCTAATATATAAAGTTTTATATTGCTATTTTCTTCACTTGCATAGCAATAATCTTGGTTCATCTCTCGTGCCTTACCAACATCAGTCTTTGATAAAATTCTCAATTTGCACCTCTTATTTCTTTAAATTTTGCTTTCTTAATTGTCCACATGCAGCATCTATATCAGAACCCAACTCTCTTCTTATAGTTGCTACAATTCCATTGTCATTTAAATAATCTCTAAATTTTATAATATTTTCATTTGTACTTTTAAAATATTTACCATTATCTATTTTATTTATTGGTATTAAATTAACATGTGCTAACATTCCTTTTAAAAGTTTTACTAAATCTTTAGCATCTTGCAAATTATCATTATTATCTTTTGCTAAAGCATATTCAAATGAAATTCTTTTATTTGTTTTTTCTATGTAATATTTACATGCTGCCATCAGTTCTTCTATTGGATATTTTTTATTTATTGGCATCATTTCACTTCTAGTATCATTATTACTTGCATGTAATGATATAGAAAGTGTACATTGCATTTTTTCATCAGCCATTTTATAAATTTCTGGTACTAAACCACTAGTAGAAATACTTATATGTCTAGCTCCAATATTTAAGCTCTTAGGATGATTTAAGATCTTAATAGCTCTCATAACATTTTCGTAATTATCTAATGGTTCTCCTATGCCCATAAATACAATATTTGATATTGTAATTCCGGCATCTTTTTCTATTGCTAAAAGTTGTTCTACTATTTCTCCTGCTTCTAAGCCTCTTTCAAATTTTATACCTGTAGAAGCACAGAATTTACAACCCATTCTACAACCAATTTGTGAAGAAACACAAATTGTGTATCCATGATGATATTGCATTAAAACACTTTCTATCAAACTACCTGAACCATCATTTATATCAAATAAATATTTTTTTGTACCATCTACTGATTCTAATTTTTTAATTATATTAAATGTACCAAAAGAAAAATTGCTTTTTAATTTTTCTCTCAAATCGATAGACAAATTAGTCATATCGTCAAAACTATTTACTTTCTTTTTATAAATCCATTCGTAAACTTGTTCTGCTCTATATGACTTTTCTTCTAGTTTTTTAAATTCTTCTTTTAATTCATCTAAAGTATAATTCTTAATACTTTTATTCAAAATTGCCTCCAATATTACATATATGTGTTATATCATAAATTAAAATTTTTATCAATATATTTAAAATAATTTATATATTATAGGTTTTATTATTTATTTTTATATTTTTGATAAAACTTTCTAATTGGTATTTCAAAAAGAAGTTCAAATCTTCTCCAAATATTTAAAATTGTAAAAATTATATTTTGAAATACATTTATATTGTTATAAGTTTTTTGATAATACATTTTACTTACTTGAAGTCTTTTCATTTTATTATAGTAACTCATAGCTTTATTTATACTATTACTTTCAAAATGTTCAAAATGTACATGATTTAAACTATATACTTTATACCCTGCTTGTTTTATTTTTGAAGCTAAAATATCTTCTTCATAAAATAAAAATACATTTTCATCAAAATAATCAATTTCTTTAAGTATCTCATATTTTATTGCAAAAAATGCACCAGAAACTGCTTCTACTAGTAGCACTTCTCTTTGGAAATCTGTTTCAGAATATTCACCATTTTTAAAAATTGGATTTAATAAAATTTGAGTTGTTCTAGTTGAATTTACCATATCTATTCCAGGTGTTCTTATTTTCCATGCACTTCTTCTAATTGGTTTTCCTTCTTTATCAAACATTTTAGGTGCTGCAATAGCTGCTTTTTCATTCTTTTCTAAAAAAGCAAGTGTTGCTTTAATAGCATCTTCTTCAATGTGTATATCAGGATTAGAAATAATAACATAATCAAAAGTTTCACCTAACTTTTCCATATGCTTTATTCCATAATTATTTCCATAAGAATAACCACCATTTTTTTCAGATTTAATTACATCAATTTTTTCATTTTCTAAACTTTTTAGATTTTCAAAATCTCCATTAGGAGATAAATTATCTACTACTATAATTTTATCTAATGAACTAAAATCTTTTATTTCATTTACAAATCTTATAGTATCTTGTTCAGAATTATAATTTAGAATAATTATTGCAGTTTTCATTTATTTCATTTCCTTTTTCATAAAATTCCAAGAATCTTTACACATATCATCTAGTGTTTTTTCAGTTTTCCAACCAAGTTCTTCTAAAGCTTTTGTAGGATCAGCCATAAAGCCAGGTAAATCTCCCGCTCTTCTTGGTGCAAATTCATAATTTAATTTCATTTCATTAACTTTTTCAAAAGCCTTAACTATTTCTAAAACACTACGCCCATTTCCAGAGCCTAAATTATATATATACAATCCTGAATTTTCTTTTTCTATTTTTTCACATG
>JAEIGA010001396.1_pt1 | contig 37681 bp, 29 predicted proteins | sample 9270691 | NCBI WGS metagenome assembly JAEIGA01 (sample SAMN17057246, study PRJNA624740) | gut metagenome | biome: biome; isolation source: fecal sample | host: Bos grunniens | place: China: Xizang | collected 2019
GCACAGAAGTTCAAAGCCTTTGAACCATCCTCGAGTGTAATCTCAGCCGACTGGGGCGATGCAATATTACGCTCTTTCTTGTAAAGACCGGCCTCTTCGATAGCAGCCAGTTCATCCTTTAAATACTGTTGAAATTTACCGTACATTTTATTTATATTTTAAATGGGTTACATTCCATATTCCTTACAATCTACAAAAATACTTTTTTCATTCACAAATGCCAAAAAAAAGTGCCAAAAAGAGAAAGCAATTTTCACAATTCACATTTTAACACTCCGCACAGAAAAAAAGAGAAAAAAAGAATACGCAAAATTTAAAAACCTGTGTATCTTTGCAAGAAGTAATGTAAAAAAACATTCAACAACAAATATAATTCACAAAATGAAAGCGTTAGTTAAGAAAGAAGCCCAGAAGGGCATTTGGATGGAAGAAGTTCCCATGCCCGAAGTAGGCGTTAACGATGTGCTTATTAAGATAAAGAAGACCGCTATCTGTGGTACCGACCTGCACATCTACAAATGGGACGAATGGAGTCAGAAGACAATCAAGACACCCATGACCATCGGCCACGAGTATGTTGGTGTTGTAGCAGAAGTTGGTCCCGGTGTACGCAACATCAAGGTTGGCGACCGCGTAACAGGTGAAGGACACATTGCATGTGGTCACTGCCGTAACTGCCGCCGTGGTTTGCAGCACATCTGCGAGAACAGCATCGGCGTAGGTGTTAACCGTGACGGTGCATTTGCTGAATACCTCTGCATCCCCGAATCAAACGTTGTGAAATTGGACGACCGCATCTCTGACGACATGGCAGCCATCATGGACCCCTTCGGCAATGCTACCCACACTGCACTTTCGTTCCCCCTCCTGGGCGAGGACGTACTCATCACAGGTGCAGGTCTTATCGGTACAATGGCTACTGCTATCGCTAAATTTGCAGGTGCAAAGAACATTGTTGTAACCGACCTCAGCGACTATCGTCTTGACATCGCAAAGAAGATGGGTGCGACCTGCACAGTAAACGCTTCTAAGGGCGAGACAGTACAGGGCGCAATGGAGAAACTCGGCATACGTGGTTTCGACGTAGGTCTGGAAATGTCAGGTGCCCCCGTTGCTTTCCGCGAAATGGTTGCAAAGATGTACAATGGTTCAAAGATTGCTCAGCTTGGTATTCTTCCTCCCACAACAACCGTTGACTGGAGCGAGATTATCTTCAAGGCACTTACCATCAAGGGTATCTACGGACGCGAAATGTGGGAAACATGGTACAAGATGGAGCAGATGCTCGTTTCAGGTCTTGACCTTACTCCCGTAATCACACATCACTTCCCCGTTGCTGAGTTCCAGAAAGGTTTCGACGTAATGGAGTCAGGACAGTGCGGTAAAGTTATCCTCGACTGGGAATAATTTTTGCCAGCAAAAATTATCGACAAGGTGAGCAGCAATAGTCGCGCGAGGGCGGATGAAATGCGCGCCGCGCGGGATGCGAATAGCGAACCTTGTCAATAATACATTATCGACAAGGTGAGCAGTAAAAGGTTGCGAACAACGAACCTTGTCAATAATATAATATATTATCGACAAGACCTGTTACTAAAAGTCACATAAATAAATTCAGCCTTGACTTCAGTGGAAGTCAAGGCTGAATTTATATAACGAGATATCGGTGTCCGGTAAAAGTTTAAAAGGGTATAAAAGTGTGTCTCAATTTGCAGTATTTATGCGGTTCCATCCATAGCATTTGTAACTTAAAACTCAACCGGCACCGTAAGCATCACAGCCGAGAGGCCGGCTGTTTTTCGGATTAAGTGTGAAGGTTTGTGCAAACGAGCGTAACGCAAGTTTACTTGCAAGTTACAAAGCGAGTGCAGCCAAAGCTCGCCAAAGGCAATGACTGTCTGAGCGTGAGTTATACGCACAAAGTGCGTATAACTGAACGAGTTCCGCAGCACCCGAAAAACTGACGAAAAGACTCGAGCGACAAGGCTCGCCACCGACTGAAGAATGTTGCCGAAAAGGCAACTTCTGAACAAAGGCAGAGCCGCCTGATGCGTCCCGTGTGCCGGGGCTTTTGCTTCTTTTGCCCGGCAAAAGAAGGGTACAGAAATTACTGCCCAAAATGATTGCAACCAAAAATTAAGGGTAAAACAGACTTTTGAACTCCTCCGTCTTCAACCGCTGACGCGTTTGATAAACCTCGCAAATTCGGCACTCCTTTGGAAAGGAAGTTAGTTCCAACCATTGCACTCAAATTTGCATCAACAAAGGAGTAGGGGCTTATACTGACTTAAATATCGAATTTTAAAAGGATTAAATATGTTTACTGGACACCAATAATAACGAGGCACATAGACTAACGACCAGAAGCAACACATGCCTCATACTTCCGCAACCCCTCAAGAGTATCGCTGAACTCGATGGCACCACCCGAAGCCTCACGAGCCTTACGCATGGATATACTTATATTACGTTCGTGCAATGGGAATCTCTCAGTGTCAGCCACTACTACCCTAGCGGAATCCACACCCAGCATATCGCAATAGGCGCACGCAGTCTCATAGGTATTCAAGGTATTCTCTGCGCCGAAATTGTAAACCCCAGCGGGCAGCGAAAAAGTATGGGGAAGATTTTCAACCACCTCATCAATCCACGTTATTCCACGATATTCGCGCGTGGCGAAGCTCAAAGTTCTGTTTTCTTCAACAGCACGCTTTATATTCAGTACAAAATTATCGTGGACAGGCAAACCGGCGCATCTGCTGTCGTACATCCATGTTGCACGAAGCGCCACACTGCAGTCACACAATTCCAGCGCCCTCTGTTCGGCTAAAAGTTTATGACGTCCATAATGGTTTTCAGGCATTACAGGCACATCCTCATCGAGCAATCCCTTTTCACGGTTTCCATTATACACCTGGTCTGAAGAGAAAAAGAGAAATTTTGCACCGTAACGGGCAGCAACTATCGCCAGATTCTCAACCCCCTGGACATTTGTTGCATAGCTCTCCTCGGGGTGCTGTTCGCAATAACCGGTATTTGAAATAGCAGCAAGATGCAGGATCACCTGCGGACGATGCTCTGCCACATACTGCTCCAGCATCTGCGGCGAAGTAATATCAAACTCGGAATGAGAGGGCGTAAGCAGTTCATACCTATCGTGCATAGCCCTGACGAAACGGCTACCCACAAACCCGCTTGCACCTGTCACCAATACTCTTTTCATTTCAGAACCCATTTAAAGTAAAAGAATATATAAAAAGCAATAGCCTCATACAAAACATATAGCGCCAAAACTTTCATTTCGGCGCTATATGTTTATCGAGTTTCAACGATTAATCATTGTTTATCTCTTTGATGTCAACCTCTGTCTTAGACTCTCCGAGGAGGTAACGGCAGAAGTGGTCGGCCATCTTCCAGAAGAAGTATTCGTCCATGTCGCTGAACGAATGACGCTGACCGGGGAGCAACAGGATGTCGAAACGTTTGTTCGCTCTAATCAACGCGTTAATCACGCGGATAGTGTTGGCAGGGTTAACGTTGTTGTCCATGTCACCGGTGACAAGCATCAGGTGTCCTTTAAGACGGCTTGCAAGTTCCTGGTTGTTGCTGATGCGATAAGCGAATGTTGTATCCTTCTCGGTGATAACCTCTTTGATACCATGGTGTTTCTCGCTCCACCAACGGTTGTAGATGCGGTTATCGTGGTTACCGGCACATGAAACAGCAGCCTTAAAGAAGTCGGGATAGTAAAGGATAGCAGCTGTAGACATGAATCCACCACCTGAGTGTCCGTGAATACCTACGCGGTCGCCATCGATGAACGAGTGACGGGCAATGAGCTGCTGTGCAGCAACCTTCTTGTCGGCAAGACCATAGTCGCGCAAGTTGCCATAACCGAAGTTGTGGTACCATTTTGAACGGTTGGGGTGACCACCACGGTTACCGATGGTGATGACAATGAATCCCATCTGTGCAAGGCGGTCGATGCGGTTCATACCTGACGACCAGCTCTCGTTCACAGCCTCGGTCTGAGGACCGGGATATACATACTCGATCAAAGGATAGCATTTTGTTGAATCGAAGTCGAAGGGTTTGTACATTACACCATAGAGGTCTGTGATGCCATCGGCAGCCTTCACCTTGAAGCGCTCGGGATATTTGTAGCCGGCATCGAAAAGACGTGAAAGGTCGGCTGTCTCAAGGTGAGCAAGCTGTTTACCCGAACCGCTGTAAATAATAGAGGTAGGAACAGTATCCACACGTGAGCTGTTTGCAACAAATGCGCTACCATCCTCGGCAACAACGAAACGTCCGTTAAGGTCGCCCTTGTCGAGCTGTTTCAGACCCTTGCCGTCGTAACCAACACTGAAGAGGTGTGTGTAGTAGGGATTCTCACCCTCGTTATATCCGTTGGCTGTGAAATATACCTTTTTCTCTTTGTCGTTGACAGCAACTACCTCGTCCACGTGGAATGCACCCTCGGTGATGGGGTTAAGAAGGTTGCCGTTCATGTCGTAGAGATAGAGCATTGCCCAGCCTGTACGCTCAGACCACTGGATGAAGTTCTTGCCATTGTTCACAATCTTTATCTGACGTGACTCGATAGAGGTGTTCATCTCCTCGTGTACGATGGTGATGGCGCTGTCTGTCTCGACATTGACGCGGCACACCTCGATTTTCTTGAGGTCACGGCTTGTACGCTGGAAGTAGAACTCCTTGTCTGTACCCAACCATACACGTTTGTAAGGTCTTTCGTACATCTTTTCCAGTTTGTAGGGATTGCGGAAAAGCTCTACTGTCTGCTCCTTGAACTTGGCAATGTTGATGAATTTGCTGTTCTTCTTATCCATGTCGAAGAGCTCCATTGTTGTGATGGGACCGGGCTCTCCGGGCATCTGATATTTGTATGTTTCGAGTGTGGGACGGGGTGAGCTCAATGAGTTGATAACCCAGAAATTCTTCACCATTGAATCCTTCTGATGCAACATCACAAAGTAGCGTGAGTCGGGTGACCACAATGCGTTTACGCCAAAACGGGCAGTGCTGTCCACCTTCTCTGTACCTACGGGATGCCATGCGTAGCAACGTCCGGGCTTGCCGTTGGTAGTAAGCTGATGCTCTACCACTGTCGAGTCCTTGTCCCAGATGCGAAGTTTCTCAAGATCCTCGATAGACATGTACCAGAGGTTCCAGTTCTTTTCGTAAATGACATACTTGCCATCGGGCGATACGTTTGCCCATCCGGGGTACTGGGGATAGAGGTCGTCTATCTCATCCTTTGTACGCTCGATGAGTTTCCCTGTTTCGAGGTCATACTCGAAATTGAAATATTTGTTCTCTTTCTGATTCTCCTTTTTAATCTTTGCAATTTTTGCAGTGTCGTTACGCTCCCAACGTTTGAGCTGTTTGGGGATTTCAAGGTTCGACTGTATGCCCATGCGTACGTAACGGTCCTCGCGCAACTGAACATCTCTCAAGGGGAGGTGCTGTGCATCGTAGGGATCACCGGTCTTCTCGCTAATCTCGGCAGCAAGTTTTGCCATGTCCCACATCTCCTGCTTTTTACCACTCTTGGCATCTACAATATAATAGCGTGTACCATCCTCGTATGTCCATGAATACCAGAATCGCTTGCCATCAGAGAACCAATGAGGGTTAACGGATGTAGATTTCACCATGCGGCCTATCTTCTTAGGCGAAAATCTCTCGGCAAGTGCATAGTTGGGACGCACTCGCTTGCAATCTTCACTCTTCGCATCGCCGTTTGCCTGTGCTGTGAGGGCAAACAGAGGAAGAGCCAGTAATAGAAATAACTTCTTCATTTTTTGTCTGTTTATATTATTTTTTCTTTTTGAGTTCGAGTTTTGCAATACCTCCGGTAGAAGTTTCCTTATAAAGAAGAGGAAGGTCGTGACCTGTGTCGCGCATAACCTCAACAATGTGGTCGAAGGCAATCTTGTGCTTACCGTCCGACAGCATTGAGTAGGTGCAGGCATCGAGTGCGCGCGATGCTGCAATGGCATTACGCTCGATACAAGGCACCTGAACAAGTCCGCACATAGGGTCGCAGGTAAGTCCCAGATGGTGTTCGAGTCCCATCTCTGCCGCATACTCTATCTGGTTGATTGTTCCGCCAAAAAGCTGACAGGCAGCAGCTGCCGCCATCGCACATGCGACACCAACCTCGCCCTGACATCCAACCTCAGCACCCGAGATTGAAGCATTCTCCTTAACGATGTTTCCTATGAGACCGGCTGTAGCAAGCGCTCTGAGGATACGAGGCTCGCTGAACTGGTAGTTGTCGGCAAGATGACGCAACACTGCAGGAAGTACTCCACAAGAGCCACATGTGGGTGCAGTCACCACTGTAGAACCACTGGCATTCTCTTCGGATGTAGCAAGAGCAAATGCGTAGACACGTGCCTTGCTGCGCACAGAAGAACTGTATGAATTAGACTTCAGCAAATAGGTACCGGCCTTGCGTTGCAGTCCGAGTCCGCCGGGAAGCACTCCCTCGTGTTCAAGGCCACGGGCAATTGTAGCCTGCATTGTATCCCATACCTCTTTGAGAAAATCCCAAATTCCGGGACCCTCGCACTGCTCGACATATTCCCAAAAACCACAGCCTGTATCGTCGCTCCACTGCATTATGTCGTGCATTGTAGTCAACGGATAGATATCAGCATCGCTCTTGGCTGTCTGCTCGTTGGCAAGCTCACCACCACCGACACTGTATATAATCCATTCGTCAATGACTTTTCCATCTTTGATGCCTTCGAACTTCATACCATTGGAATGGAACGGCAAAAAGACTTCCGGTTCCCATATAATTTCCAGCGGAGCAATTGGTTGCAACACATTGATGATTGCAACGTCTGTCATGTGACCACGTCCGGTAGCAGCAAGACTGCCATACAATGTCACGCGATAAGAGTCTACCTCTTTGCAACGTTCAGCAAACTTTATTGCTGCGCGGTTGGGTCCCATAGTATGACTGCTCGATGGGCCGAGACCAATACGGAATAGTGAGCGTAGGGATTTCATATTATTAATCTTTTGTGCGTAAATATTCTAATTTAGGCAAAATTAATGCAAACTGCGCTCAATGCAAAAAAAATACCAATATTTTATAGCGGCAAAGGAGATTTTATACGTAAGACACAAAGTTCTTTTGGTGTTTGCATTATCTTTGCACAATAAAACGACATACAGCAATGCCTTTTAACAGATTACATATATTACTTTTCGCAGCATTGTTTGCCTGCACCCGTTTGGTATACGCACAGTCAAGCAGCTACATGAACTACTTTGCCGAACTGTCAGCTGTTGCCACTGACGGAAAGAACGCACCCTATTGGCTCACTGCCAATCGCCAGGGTATCACGTCTGCCGAAAAGAGCAGTTACTATGGCCGTTACGGTCTTGAATATGGAGGCAAATTCTCAAACAACAAATTCGGATATAAGCTTTTGGGCGACATTGTCACTGCCCACAACAACAATGCCGACTTTTTCGTGCAGCAGCTCTACGGCGAAATATCGTGGTGCTGGCTCACACTGAGTGTAGGCAGCAAGGAGCACTTCTCCGAAACACGTATACACCCGACTCAGTTTACAGGCAGCGACATTATTGCCAACAATGTAAACAGCCTCTTCCCCAACCTCGGCTACAACCGGCTGACAATGCTCAGCAGTGGCGGAATGACATACAGCGGCAACAGCCGTCCCATTCCACAAATACGTCTGGAGATTCCCGAATACATTCCCTTTCCCTGGACAAAAGGCTGGTTGAAGGTACGCGGTCACATTGCCTACGGTCGCTTCACCGACGACAACTTCCAAAAGAAATTCACCGAGGGCAACGACATCACCATATACGGCAAAAACATCCTTTACCACAGCAAAGCCGGATTCATAGAGATTGGAAAAGCCGAAAAATTCCCTTTGCTGTTCGAAGGTGGTCTTGAAATGTACACTCAATTTGGTGGCGACCTTTACACCCACGGCGAAGGGCTGAAAGTATCCATGCCCACCACCCTTGCCGACTACTGGAGAGCATTCATCCCACTGGGTGGAAGCGACGACACCCCAACTGTGGAACAGACAAACATTTCGGGAAACATGATGGGCAGCTGGCACGCAGCATTCACCGTACCGACAAAAAACATGGACATCAGAGTATATGGCGAACATATGTTCGAGGACTTTTCGCAGCTGTTCTTTTTTGAGTATCAGAGCGACAGACACGGCGATAGAAACATCATATACTATCCGTGGAAAGACATGCTCTACGGCATCAGAGTTACAAACAAGTCAAACATACTGCCATTTATTTCAGCCGTACAGTATGAATATCTGACCACTAAAGACCAGAGTGGTGCTCTCTACCACGACCCGAGCGACAGATTCAGCGAGCAGATGGATGGCGTTGACAACTATTACAATCACGGATTCTACCCGGGCTGGCACCATTGGGGCATGGGCATGGGCAACCCCCTGATAATATCGCCCGCATACAACGACAACAGCAGTCTTAAATTTCGCAGCAACCGCCTTATTGCCCACAACGCAGGCATCAACGGCACGCTTGAATCGCTAAAATTGCCACTCGCCTACCGTCTGCAATATACATACAGCGAAAACTGGGGAACACACATCAACCCCTTTGAAACAAAGAGATACTCAACATCGTTGCTCGGGGAATTCACATACGCCCCCAAAGATTGCTCATGGCTCGGCAGCATAGCCATTGCCTACGACAAAAGCAATTTCATTGGCAACAACCTTGGAGTGATGTTCACAATATCAAAAGTTGGAGAAATTTTCGGAAAATGAAAAAAGGGATAATATCAATACTTCTGTGCATTGTAGCACTGACTGCCTGCGACAAGGCATATATAAACGGCGACCTCGACGGAATGTGGAAACTGCAGCAGGTAGAGAGTAGCAGTACAACACACTACCCCACAGATATATACTACTCGTTCCAGCGCCATCTTACACAGATAAGCAAACACTACGAAGAGAAACTGCCACTGCGATACTTAGGCAACCTGTATTACCATGGCGACACTGTTACCATGAGCGGCTTCCGCAAATTCCTTGAGGAAGAGATTGTTGCATCGCCCGAAATATTAGAGGCTTTTTACCTTTACAACGACAGCACAGTATTCATCATCGAAAAGCTCAATGACGAAACACTGATAATGAGCAGCGATGATAGACGTTACACATTACGCAAGTGGTAAGGAAGGAAACTACTTCTTGTAATTCTCGTACACTTGCATCATGGTATCTACAGAGGATTTCCAACTGTAATTCTCTACAACATGTCTGCGTCCCTCCTGCCCCATATTGCGGGCCATAGAGGCATCGTTCAACAATGCTATAATTTTCTCGGCGGCAGCCTCGGCGTCCTCACGCGGAACAATAAAACCGGTAGTGCCATCCTTTACAACCTCACGGAAACCATCTGCGTCAGACACTACAACAGGCACCCCGCACGCCATTGCCTCAATCACAGCAACACCAAAGCTCTCGTTGCGCGACAAAGCCACAAAAACATCCATGCGAGAGATAAATTCCGGAACCTTATCATTGGCAATGCGACCGACAAATTCAACATTTTCTCTGACACCCAGTTCTACACACAACGCTTCAAGTGCCTCGCGTTCCTTACCCTCACCGGCAATAATAAGTTTCAGTTTTTTGCCGGACATAGCCTTTTTAACCAAGGCAAAAGACTTAATAAGAACATCTATTCCATAAACCGGAAGCAAAGTCTTCACAGTACCTATAACTATCTCATCGACCTCCCTATCGACCACTTCCGGAGAGAATTTCTCTATATCAACTCCAAAAGGAGTTATAAGAGGCTCTTTATCGGTATACAGTTTTGTTTCGGCCGACATCACATGACTGGTAGAAAGGATGACATCAGCACGCGACAGATTGTACTTTAAAATCCAACGATGCAAAGGGGATATACGTGGGAAATAATAGACATCGCTGCCCCACATTGAAATTATATATGGATGCTTGCCTGTCAATGCTCCCAAAAGACCATAGCTGGAAGCAAAATGTGCATGGACAAAATCAGGAGCAAACTCCTTTATATGCTTTTTTATGAAACCTATTGTATTAAGGTATCTGAGTTTACTGAAAGTATTTCCACCACACTTTTTCTTGGTCAGTGAATCGTAAGCAAACGACACACAAGTAACATTCCTGAATTTATCGTAAAATTCAATTCCCTTGTCGCTGAGACTGAAGAGCATTATCTCCACACCACGACCGGCAAGTGCAGATACCCAACGTTGCGTATGCACATTACCTGCATCGGACATCATAAAAAGTTTCATTGTGCAATCTCCTTTCCGCACCAATCCTGCGATAGTGCCTTCTTAAAATCATCGTACGTAACTCCATCTTTCACTAAAGAGTCGCGGTAAAGCCGGGATATAAAAGATTTTATTTCTGCAGCAGAACAACCTTTTCGGTGCAACAGCAATGCAATATATGGCTTATAAAAAAGACGCCAGACTTTGTAGAACAGAGAGGAATAGTGTAAACGTACATCTATGAATCTGTTAAGATAATGAATATATGTTTTTCCGGGAACATTGCGCTCCTGACGCAACGATGTTCCAACCTTATGGTAGATGAGCGAATCGAGTACGCAGGCCATTTTTACCCCACCCTTCGCCATTCGCAAAGAAAAATCAAAGTCCTCCTCGCCAAAGAAGAAGCGTTCCGTCAGCAGTTGCTTATTGCCATCGAGCATTGACGCCGGCACCAACAAAGCACAACCAGTTACAAAAGATATTTCAATATATTCGCGTTCTTTTATCTCAGATGCCTTGCATCGGCCATAATAATATTTTCTGAAACCGTATTTCAACTTTCCACCTGCATTCCACACCAGTTCTTTGTCAGAAAAGAAATTTATAAGCGGGGTAAGCACCTTATATTCGGGATGTGCGGCGCGGAACTCCAACAATCTGACAAGGAAATCCTTGTTTACGACTGTATCATTATTTAACAGTAATATATTATCGGGAGATGAATTCATAGCCAATGCCACAGCCTTATTGTTGCCTTTGGCAAAACCATAGTTACAATTCAAGCCATATAGCAGCATATTGCCACACTCGCAAGTAACATTTTTCTCGTCACCCTCTGCAACATGCTTAAAAGTAAGGTTGTTATCGGAAAGCCATTGAGCGATACGCCCCACAGAACCATCCTGCGAACCATTGTCAGCAACCACAACGAAAAAATCGCCGTCGGCCTCACAGAGAGAACGCAGGCAGTCTATCGTAACATCAGCTCCATTCCAATTAAGTATTATAATAGCAGTTTTCATTTCACTCTTTAATTTGTAAAGGCTCTTTCTTTTCAGGCTGTTCCGAAGCGTTTGTTCCGAACTTCTTGAAAAACAGATAAAGTATAAAAACCCATGCGGGGACTTCAAGGAAGGGCAAATGGTAGAAATAATATTCGAACCAGCCCATCACAAACATTCCGGCATAAAAGAAGTACACCAAAGCCACAAAAATGCTTTTTGTACGCATCATCCACACCTTCAGCATATACATCATCGTCGAGAAAAGAAGGACAAAAGCCACAAATTCGAAGATAGAAGTATTTACATATATCGTACCGAAAAAAGCACGCACATTCGAGCCACGTATTCCATTATGTATAAAGTGCGGATTGATAACTTCAACAAAATCGCCGCCTCCGGTAAATGCCCTTACCAAATTGACTACACAGGCAAGAACAACAAAGCTGTCAGGACGTTCCAAAATACCCATCTGCAGGTCCTGACTCCACCCCACTATTCCACTTATAAAATAGTGAATAAATATCTTACAGATAAAGTCAAAAATAATGTCATACGAAGCAGCATCGTCACCCCTTCCTATGAACAATGCAATCGTGTAGCTGACCACAAAAACGGCAAATGCGAAGAAGAGGATTTTAAGAAACAGCGACAAACGCAATTTCATCTTTCCTGTATACAGACGCATGGCAAGACCGGCCATTGCAGGAATGAGTACCCACGAATTAACACCATATACAAAGCTTACAATGAACATAGCAACAATCATCAGTATATAATACCAATGTTTTTTGTCAAATTTATATATGTATATAATGACAAGAGCATGCAACAGACGATGCAAATGTCCCCAGATGCCCTTACCGCAATAATCCTGACCAAATTCAAATGTTCCTATAAGATATTGACTCGTCATAGCCATTTTCACCAGGCGCAGCATGAATAAAGCAATGATTACCAATGTAAAGACATTAAGCCATCTCATTGGGAACGATTCGTCTATAACCTTTGCCCCGGGAGAATATATATCCTTCTTGTAAGATGTTGCAAACACATAACTCGGCAAGGCAAAAAGAAATAAGCCAAACATCCACAGACTAAGACTGGGATAATAGAAATCAACTACGTCGAAAGTACCGCACACACTGACACAGAATAGTAACACTACTGCGTATGGCAGCATCAGGAAATTTAGCGGTGTATAAAGAGTGTTCCACAATTTGTATTCAAGGTAAGCAAGAACAGACATTTCCACGTAAATGCCGGTCAGCAACAGAAAATTCATTATCTCCATCAGACAATTCCTCCCTTCTTCCTAACCCGATTCAACGACAAAAGACACAGGAAGAACAGCAATGCCTCGGCACAGCTCCATGTTGCAGCTGCAGCATAATAGGTGTATTCCTTGCAGAATAGAAGCATCAACAATACAGAGATAATGCCGACAATCCATATATTCCTTTCAAAGAGATTGGCTGCACCAAGATTTACCAATCCCACTATACCTGATATGTAGTTCAGACTACCGAAAAGTATAACCGGTGACATCAGCCACACAAGATACTTTGCGACCGTATAGTCCAGTTCGGGCAGATACCACACCACCAGCCTCGGCGAACAAGCAAAAAGCACCACAACCACAAAAAGCAGAGCAAACGACACACACAGCATCTTGCGAAGCTTTGCAATATTCTCACGCATATCCTTTCCACTGAAAAGGCGACTCGCGTGAGGGAATATGGCCATTGGCAAAGCATTTATTATTGATTGGCCTACTTTTACCAGTTTCTCCACAGAACTATATATGCCCACAGCCGTATCGCTGACAAGTACGCCCAATATAAAAGAGTTGGAGTTTCTGTAAAGCTCCATTCCGATGTTTGATACGAATATATGCCAACCATCCTTCAACAGTTCCACAATGTCGCTCCAGCGAGGAATGGCAAGAGAAAGTCCATAGTGACGGAAAGCTATAGCCATGCTCAATGCACCGGCAGCAAGGTATCCGCAAGAATTGAGTATAAGCACATAAATATAGTCACCCTCTTCCTTAATGATTATAAAAACAAGCAGGGCAAATACTATCTTCGAAACAACATTGGCGATGGTCATATAACGCATCTGCTCCATTCCCTGGAACAGCCACACGGGAATGAATATATCTCCAAAAACTATTCCCATGGCAAAAAGATACATCAGCATGTCATCGCCGTCCATCAGCAAGAATACAGCGATGCCTGCAACAATGGCAGCAACCGTAGAGAGAAGCAAACGCGCACCTATTGCAGCATTGAAAATGCGGTTGACCTCCGCCTTATTGTCACGGTTGATAGATATTTGTCTGGTTACAGAGAAGCGGAAACCGTATGTACCGAAAAGTACAAGATAGAGAGCAATATTATATATAAAGTAATAGGCTCCGTATGTTTTGAAGCCAAGCACAGCAACCAAATATGGAACCAGAAAGAAACTGATAATCTGGCTGATAGCATTCAACAGGGATATAGAGAAGAAATTCTCTATAATCCTATTATACTTCTTTATATATGATTTCAGATCCATCACTCGTTCTTGGCTGCAATCTTTCTAATGACACTCTTGAACTTTGCTCCGGTAACGAGCCATGATATATGACCGAAAAGTGTAAGAAAAAGTACACCAATAAGAATATACAATTTTCGCGGACCGGCAGGAAGCTGGGGGATTACGGCAGGCTGCATCGTCGTGTAGACGGGAGTACGTTCCTGAACCTTAGCCTTTGAAATTTCCATCTGCTGTGCAGCCTGATTGTAAATGCCAAAGGCAAGCTGAGCCTCATTCAACAGACGTTCCTCTTCTGCTTTGAATTGCATTTTAAGCGTTCCCAACATATGGCGGTCCATGTATTTTGCATACTCTGTCTGTTTCTGATTGTATGTAACCTCTGCCTCTTTATACAGTTTCTCACAATAGAGGTAATCCTGTTGAGCCTTGTTGGTACGATATTTTGTTACATACTCCTGCAACAGCGATGCCACCCTATCAGCCACTTGAGCGGCAATCTTGGGGTCTTGCATTACAACAGAGATTGTAATTACATTATTTCCCACATCCACAGATGTCCACACCTTTTTACGCAAATTGTTCAGCACGCTGAAATCCTGCTCCGAGTAACTGCAATATGTCACATTTTCCGGAAGTTCGGGTGCGCCATTGTCCGACGACAATATCATTTTTTTAATCTTGCCGGGAACAAGCAACACATATTCCCACCAGGGAAAATCCTGCTTATTGAGAATATAGTCGTAAAGCGTGGTTTTTATCTCGCCATCCTTTGATGACACCTCCATGGCATAAAGGTCGGAAAGGAATGTCGTTGCACCGGTTATCTGAGGATAAAGTTCGGGATAGAGAGCATCCTCTGACGACAGATTACCCATATTGACACCGGCCATAGATGCTAGAGAACTCAAACCCGACAATGAGGTACTTTTAGAGCTTTCCGGCGCAAGCACTACGGTGCTTTCATATTCACGAGGAATACTGAAGGCTATTATGACACCAATGACACCACCTATGAAACAGTTGCGTATGATACGACGGCGGTCACCCCACACCTTTCGCAACAAAGGGATTATATCGTCTATTTTTTTATCTATATTATTCAAGTCCATAATAGATATTCTGATTTTTAAAAAACCCGTTGTCTATTTAATCAAATTGATAAGTGCCAATACGACTGTTGCCAACGAAGCAGAGGTCGATGACAGACTCAGAATTTCCGAAGTACTCATACCCTTACGTGCCAATTTCGTAGGTACAATTATCTGACATCCGGGCTGTATAAGGTCTTTGCTGTTCTTTTTGGCTCGCGCCACAGTTCCGTTCATATAAACTACAATGGCCTTGTTTTTCTTGGCATTCATTCCGTAACCTCCGGCCTGTTCAATGTAGTGCTTCAATTTCGCACCATCCTTATATGCCACAGCGTTGGGGAACATCACATTACCATCCACTTTAACTGTATTTGTCAACTGCGGGATAACAAGGCGGTCACCATCCTCAAGAACGATATCCGCATCGCTGCCGGGATTCTTTATAGCCTTATCGAGCTCGATACCTACCTGCATCACTGGCTTGATATCAATTTCGCTGATATCCAGGGAGTCCATCTGTTTCTGTACGGTTTTCAAAGCCTCAAGCATTCTCTGACGCTCCTCGGCAGTCATCTTACGTTCGAGACGAGCACCCTTTGTATATGCCTTATCGGTCAGTCCACCGGCATTTTTGATAATATCGCTAAGGCGAAGTCCCTTGCGGTCGAGCACATAGGTTCCTGCAAACGAAACCTCGCCGACAATCTCGACGTTCTGCTGTTCGTAGTACATCGGTGAACGGCGAACATATACCGCATCATAGGGTTGCAATTTGAACGAAGGGTCGCCTGATACTACAAGACCTTTGTCTATGGAGAAAGTGAAAATCTGCGCAATAGTATCTCCGGATGTTGTTGCATCCGAATTGCGAGTACGACGTGCCACATCCACCTTTGCAGTTGATGCCTTGTCTTTCAATCCGCCTGCAAGCAGTATAAGGTCTTCGACTGTTGTATTTTCGGCATAACGATATTTACCGGGGAAAGAGACTTCGCCATGAATGGTCAAAATCTTAATCTCTTCAACCTCGCTGACACTGGGAATATAGAGCACATCATTGGGACGAAGAGCAACATCGGCTGATGTGCCTGCCATTATACCCTTAACATCTATAGAGAGGTTCTCCATTGTCATATCAGGCAGACGACGGTTCAACAAGCCACGATTCAGGAAAGCATCGGGACGCAGACCACCCGCCTTTTCTATAAGTTCTCTGACGGTTGAAATTTCGCCACCGCACTGGAATTTTCCAGGACGATAGAATGCACCCTTCACCTCAACCATATTTTCATATGTTTCACGAATAGAGTCGACACTCATTATATCGCCATCCCTTATAGGGAAGTTCTTCTGCTCATTGCTATCGAGAGTGTATATCTGTCTTTCACGTTCGCCCATACGTTCTATACGTACATCGCCACGATAGGCATCGCGGGTAAAACCGCCCGAATAGCGTAACAGGTCAGCCACTGTTTCGGTAGGTTTCATTTCGTAGTACATCGGACGCTTCACCTTACCTTCGACATTTACAAGACAATTATAGGTGTCAACTGTTATAACATCTCCATCTTCGAGACGAACATCGTCGCCGGTCTTGCCGTTCAACAGATAGTCATAGACGTCAAGTGTAACAACTTTTGTATTGTTACGGAACACCTTAATGGCACGCAACGTACCGATTTCGTTCACACCACCGGCCTGATAGAGTGCGTGAAACACCGAAGCAAATGCCGACAACGAATATGTTCCGGGATTTTCGACCTCACCCATCACACGTACCTGAATAGTACGTATCTGTCCGAGAGTCAATTTTATGTTTGCACTGGGTTGCTCACCTGAAAGACCGGCATATATCTGACTGTAATGCTCCTTGATATAAGCATCAGCCTCTTTCACTGTAAGGCCATTGAGGTAGACTAGACCAAGATTTTCTATGTTAATGTATCCGTCGGGAGAAATTATATCAGTAACTGTCGACTGGGCAGCACCCCAAACATCCACGATAACCTCGTCACCGGGGCCCAATTTGTAATTGGCGGGAGTTGATATATTCAAGTTGGGTTCGAAATTCAGTTCCTTGTCCTTGAAGATATTATGACCGAAAATTTTTATTTCCTTGTTCATTTCCTCTTCCAGTTTTATCAACTGAAGCGAGTCGGGGAAGACAACATCCAATGAATCCTTAAAGAAACCCATCTCACCCGTCAGATTATTCTTCTCACGGGTTCTCACAAAATCCTCGTCCTCCTTTGCTACTGTCTTTTTCTTTTTCTTTGATTCGCTGACATATTTATTGCGAATTTCGTTGAGTTGCTCCTTGGTGACACCACGCTTCAACAGTTTTACGACAATTTCATTATTATCGGTACCCTTATTTTGTTCATCCTTAACAAACTGAAGAATCTCTTCATCCGTCATTACAGTTGAAGAAAGTTTATCATTATTGTTAAGTACATAATCTTTTTGCGTTCTCTCTTTGTTATTATTATGACGCGCGTTTGTTCTGCTATTATTCTGTCCGAAAGCAGATGTAACAACAAACAGCAACACCAACAGCAAATTTAACTTATGCATATCTTTTAGTTTGTTTAAAAAATCTTAATTACTAAAGCGTTTTCGCTTAGTTATCGTAAAATATTGTAAAGGTAATGCTATTTTTTCAAATACAGGCAAATTTAGCGCCAAATTCTATTTTTTACAGCAAAAAAACAGACTTACGCCATCTGAATAGGAAATAAGGACATCCCGAATTACCACAAATATCTTTATATTCAATAACGGAGATACCCTTCAAATATTATAATAACAGACAAATAAAAGATAGGCGACAGATAAACATCAGAATGGATAGCCGACAGCAAAATGCCAGGCATACCCCTTGCGGAAAGAGGGAATATTATAATAACCGCTCTTGCCGGTATCGTATGGATAGTGAAGAGCCACACCAACATCGAGTCGCAAAACCAGAAATTCGAGGTCGTAACGTACACCAAAGCCGGTATTAACTGCTATCTGGTCGGCAAATTTCTTCAAATCGAATTCACCACCCGGACGATTCTCGTCCTTCTCCAACAACCATATATTTCCGGCATCCACAAAGAGCGCACCATGTAAATTTCCAAAAAGTTTTGCACGATACTCAACATTTGCCTCGAATTTCAGCGTACCCGTTTCATCGAGGTAGGAATATCGTGTATTGTCAGCCGGATGGTAGCTGCCGGGACCAAGCGAACGAACTGTGAAGGCTCGCAAGCTGTTTGCTCCACCCACATAGAACTGCTCGGAGTATGGAGCGGCAACAGAATTACCGTAGCTAGCAATGACACCTGCCATCACCCTCGTTGCAATATGGTTGCGCGAATCGATGCGAAAAAGATTACGCACCTCGGTTGTAAACTTCATAAACTGAGCGTAAGGATTGCCAAAGATATTCTTATCCTTTTTATTCCAGTCGTCACCAAACGCACAGAATGCAAGCGATACAAGATTTCCCGATGAAGTCACAGAATTCTCCCACCACGTTTTGTTGCGGTGCGATGTTGAAGTATTGTCGTATGTAACCGTATACTGCATAGCCGGAATAAACTGATTGCGGAAGCTATTGGCTATTGAACGATTGGACGATATAATGGAGTCAAACTTTTCGGTTGTACGCTGCAACATATCATACGTAAGGCGGAAAGGAATCACTTTGTGAACAGTGGTACGCCTGGGGTTAAGAGTATAAGCAGCCTCGCCACCTACATGCACCATTTTGAAAAAGCCCGAACGGTTCAACTGATTGCCATACAGGCTGAACGAGGTCGAAGATGGATAGCGCAAATATTTCCTGCCCACAAAAGGCATGAAGAGACGCGGGAAAGAGAGCGACAGCGAGCTACCGATCTCCCACGAATTAATAACCGATTCACGTCCACGAACCTCATCGTCAGTCTGCCATTCGTATGAGCCGAAGAGCGACAGTTTAAGAGTTTCTCCACCACGGAATATATTGTTCTTAGCTAACAACACCTTGCTTCCGGGGCCAATTTGGCTATTGCTTTTAGAGGTAGCATTAAGTTCGAACGAAAAGTCGTATGGTTTATCCAGCTGTGCAGTTATCATCATATCCAGCGTATCGGCAGAGAAATTGCTGCGAGGTGTAAACGAAAAATTCAGACTGCTGAAAATATTCATTCGGCTCAATTGCTGAAGAGTCAACGACTGCGCCTCCTGAGAGTATAATTTTCCGGGGCGCAACTGCACATTGCGCAGTATGGCACCTGCACGCACCGGAGGTTTCTCACCGCTGAAGATGTATGTAAGGTTGCGATAAGTGAGAGTATCCATTTTAGCATTTGAAGAGTAGCCGCCACCCGACTTTGTCACCTTCAATGTCGTACGGCCCATATATTGCTGTTTCCTTACCTGCGCAGGCAGACCGGCGCGAGGCTCAACACGCAGACTCACATATCCGGGATTGTTTATGGTATCTGCATTGTAATTTATGTATCCATTCTGATAATAATAGAAGCCATTGTTGCGGAAAAGCGTATTAAGTCTGTCGCGTTCAGCCGTTAGATTGGGTACACTGAACTGCTCACCTGTCACCAGCTTACGTTCGTTCCAGGTCGATTTTATAAGGCTGTCGCCACATGGAGTAAAATGGCGATAGGCAATGGAGTCGTATGTATACGGGCGGCCCAGCCTTATAGTATAATTCACTTTAGCCTTCTTCGGATTTTTCCTGTCAGGGACAATCTCCTCAGTCACCTCACCGTTAAAATAGCCATAATTGGGCAAACGGCTGGCAGCAACCTGCGCACGCAGCGTAGGGTTCACATTGGAAACAAGCACGGGAGTAGCCGCAAAGGTCTTGAAAATCCACTTGCCTACACTGCTTTTACTATTGACAAAATTATTATACCACCAAAGACCGAACGGAATACCGCTATACTTTGAGCTGCCGGCAATTGCCGCATTGGGCGGACAATCGAGCGCTGCAGTTATTTCGGTAACAGCCTCTTCGCCAACCCTTGTAACTGCATTTTCCTTAGCGTCGACAAATGTCAGACGGTCAATACCTGTGTAGAGTATCTCACCCTCAGGCAGATTGCGAGTAGTGGAACAGGAAACAAGCAGCATCGTCGCCAGCAATATTATCTCTATTTTTCTCATTGTCGTGACTTTATTTCGTTGGTAACAGGTGTTGCACTCTCTTTTGCTGGTGGTGGCACATTCTTTTTCGTAGAATTCGCACCATTGCTCTTCTTTTTAAAGATAAGCAATTCGTTCAGGTTATTGAGTTTACGTTTATACATGTATCCGACCCCTGCTTCGGTTATTTCACCTTCGAGTATCGATTCGTAATTCTTGTCATAGAAGAGGCGCAAATAGCGGTTGCCGGAATTGCTTATTTTCCATTCGAGAGAAACATTGTTTATGAAACTTTCATTTGTATTTGCATGAGCATTGTCACTCACTTCACCACCAATAATAACCTTAAGTCTGTCATTCCAGAACCTTTTTGTAAAACTGAATGAATAGTTTTTGTACGAATCACCGGTTGCAGCATCCTGCAAGTCAGTGATACCCACATTTATATCCACGCTGCTATTCACCGCATTACCAACAAAATTATTTATTTGCGTATCGAGGAAAGAGGTCAGAGCCGTTGAGACCGAGAGACTGTTCTCTCCACCTATGTATGCACCTGCAATCAGCAATGTCAAAGCATATTTGTTAAGTGTTTCTGCATCCACGCTGTTCAACTGGTTCTGCACAGCTGCATTTTCGGGCGACGAAAGTGTAAAATTGAGTCCCATGTCATCCAATGTATTACTCAGTTTAACACCAACATCGAACGGAACAGCCTGGCTGTTGCCATCAATAGTTACAGAGGTTATCACACGCTCTACTGCCGTAATATCAAGTACAGGATTCATGATGTCGCCCGTCCAGTTGATGGTACTTCCCTCCTTAATGTTAAAGGTTTTAAGAGGGATGACAGGCAAATTATATTTCATAATTCCGTTGCTCAAACGGTAACGTCCGGTAAGGTTCATTCCAACCTCAGCCGTATAAGTAAGGTTAAGATTACCCTCACCCTGCAGTTCGATGTAGCTGCTTCGTTCCCTGTCGAAATCTGCATTTATACGCGCACCCTCTTCTATCGCCAGTTTCAGATTAAGATTTATATTTCCAAGGTCATATTCGGGGATTTCAGGTACCACCTCAGCCGTATCGGCAAAGTTGGTGAAAGTGACAAGACCATCAAGCATATTTTCAGTTTCCAGCGGAGTATCCTGCAACACATAGGTAATGTCGCTGTTTCCAAGCACAGTAGCGGTGCCGCTCACGTTCAAAGTGTTCAGTCGGCCGGTGATACGCGAACCAAGATTGAGAAACATACGTCCATAAAGTATTGAATTTCTGCTGCGTCGTGCATTTACTACCTCGTAATTGTTGGCACGCATCATCAGATTGAAATTCGGGTTCAGCGGCGTATTAAAATCTATTGTTCCATCAATCTTGAAAGGAGTATCACCCTTTGCATAGAGATTAAACCCGTTTAATTTGAGAATATTTCCGGCAACCTCTATTTTATCATTTACAAGATGGAGTGTTGTTCCAAAATCGGGAAGGTCGGCATAAGCCGAATCGAAAGATATATAACCCTCGGCCACCGGACGGTCATTATCATTGGTAACACTCATCGTGCCGTCGATGTATCCACCTGCAACGACGTTGGACTTGCGCAGGAAAGCATTTGCTATGCTCAATGGGAACTTAGTCAGATGGAGGTCACCTTTATCCTTTTGGGCAAGCGAATCTGTGTTGTAAACACCCTCAAGGGTAGCAATTTTTTCATCGTTGTGATACAACGTCAGGTTGGCAAAATGCTCTTTTGCTCCACGTGGCAAATAGGAAAACTCCACTGTTTCGTTACCAATGAGTGTACCCTCATATTCAAGCCCGTCGCTACGCACATCACAACCAATGACAGTTTTTTCATCATTCTGCCGATAGTGCAGGTCGGCATTTACCACACCTGCCATATTGGGCGCAAACGGCAACACTTTCGTAGCTGTACGAAGGTCGACATTGAACAGATCTACGGAAATATCACGCTTATAGAGAGTATCGGAAGTTGCATAAACATTCACTCCCAGATTGGTCGTATCGCGCAACTCCACATCGGCACGAATGTTCATATTTCTGTCCAACAACACATAATTGCCATTGTTGAAAGTACATGGCTGGCGGAAAAGTGTGGCACGAGGGTTGAACCTGAACATTACTCCATCGCCCGTAAAAGTGGTTGCAAGACCCAGTTTTATGGCTACAACGTCGCCCTTGTCGCGGAAGATATAGTTTGTGGTAAGTTCACCCGGGGCGAGAGCGCCATACAATGCTGCGCCAAAAGTAGCCTTCTCATCATCACTGTTCATAGCCCGACTACGTACACCCAGAAAATATTTCAATGCGCTGCTATCCTGCGACAAGGCAATGCGTGCCGTGTCAAGATGCTGTTTGCCATGTTCCAGGTCGAGAATCATTCCACGGGCATTTAATCCTGCAACACTATCAAGAGAGAGACTGATATTGACCTCTTTGTAGGTAACACCATTCAGGTTCAGATAGTCTGCCAAAAGGTTCTTATCCTTTCCATGCACATCGATTCGCACAGCCGGAAGCATCTGTTCACATTCCTGCAAATTGAAAATTGTATCAGATGACAAAGAGAGTTCATTTTCGACATAAAGGGCCACACGCTGCACACTCTCTATTATCTTTTTATAGCCGGCCTCGACGCAAGCATCTATATCAAGGTCACCGGTAGAGAGTGACAGCAAGGTACTGTCGGGCTTTGTGGCTGCCGAAAGATTAAAATCCTTAGCCGTGTATCGTTTGCCTTTAAAAAGGAAGTTTACATCATCGCCAGCACTTTTCAGCATATATGTATCGTCAAGGTCAGTAAAGGCCTCAACATCCATTTTCAATGAAGCCTCTATCGGCTGGGAAGAGAGTCCAAGTTTACGTACATCAATATTTTTTGCATCGATGGTCGTATGATTATCAATTGTACGATTGCCAAACACAGTGTTTGCCATCAGTTCCATCTGCAAAATGTCGGCATTGGACTTCAGCATAACAAGCGAATGAGAATTTTTCTGCACAGCTGTCAGCAGCACATCATTGAACAGATTGCCGCCACAGCGCAAGCTATCGACATTCAACGTACAATTGTATTGGGTGCTGTCGTTGTAAATATCAAAGCCTTTACCCGACAAATAGAGATGTGCATCTATGCTGTTCAATGGAACAGTCGGCAGAATGTCTGCGACATCAAATTGTCTGGCATCAATCTTTGCCTGATAGCTGCTGTTCGAAGCCACATACGAAGCATGAGCAGTCGCACTGCCCTCGCCGCAGGCAACTTCAACATCCGCCGTATATTCGCCATTATACAAAGCTGCCGAACCATTCATGTGCAAAGGTTTTACGGTGGCCGAAGGCACAGCTACACGCAACGCCCTTTGCACATTGCTGACATTTCCGGTAAAATTAACATCGAAACTGCGTTTCACTCTGTTCAACAGGTTGGCACCCTCTGCCACAAGAGCAATCTCGGCAACACCCGGAACAGAGGCATAGAGAGTATCAATAACAGCAGAGCGCATGTTACCATGCAGGCGTGTATAAAAATGAAGCAGAGAATCTGGGACATTACTTAAAGCCGAATAATCGTCCGCCGGGATAAAACCTCGAAGGTCGCGCTTATCAAGAGCGAACATTATTTCAGCATCGGCACTACCCTTTCCATCCTTACCCCTGAGCAGCGCCGGTGGAGTTGTAACATCAGCCTGCAGACGAGTACCATTCAGGGTGTTCAATTTCAGTTTTTTCAGAGCTATGCTATTCGTGTCGCCCACAATGGTAAATGCAGCATTGTCTACCACAAGCCCCGAAGGCTGTTGACGCATGGCAAGCTTGTCGAGTTTAGCACTTACACCCTCTTTTGAATATCGGAGTGCAGAAAGTCCTATATTAATATCATCGAAACTGAGAGGCCTCATGGGGGCGACGCTGTCAGACTCATTGCCGCTATCATATTTTGCCACACATGCAACAAAGTCTGCCTTTTCAAGGGAATAGCTTCTGCTTTTCAGGTCGATGACTGCATTTTCCAGTTTTGTTGTTCCCAAATGTGCAAAAACCGAGGCTGTATCCTCGGGACTCTCCATTTCTACATCGACATCAGCCAAGCGTGCCTTGTTAAGAGTGATAATCCACTCGGCAGGAGCAGTGGCAGCGGTATCATCCTCCGCCACATATGGCAATTTCGTCAGTTCCACCCTGCTGTCTGTCAGATTCAATTGATTGACCGAAATACTCTCATCAGCAATATCAAGACTGCGTATTGCAGTACGGAAATAGCCTATTTCCCCGGCTACCCTGATACCTTTTATCAGGTTGTAACTATCTACGACAGTATTATCTATCGACACATAATTAACCTCTATTTCACCCCTCAGCAGCGGAACAGGTGCAATGTTCACACGCAATTTTTCGCCATCAAGCAAAGTGTCACCTTCATGGCTCAGCACAAAGTCCGTTACCGACAGATTCAGCGGAAAATGCAGACGAAAAGCACCCATCGACAGATTGTATCCGCTGCTGCGTTCTACGGCAGCACCAATTTTTTCAACGACAAATAGCTGTACGGGCGGCACATAAAGCAGGAGAATCACAAGCAGCACTAAAGCTATCGGGGCGACAAATATCGTTCCGACAATTGCTGATATTTTTCTTCTGCTTACTCTGTTAATCATGCGCAGTTGTCAATTCATTTTACGCATCGGCATCTTTTCGCCTGAATATACTATGGCCATAGATTGCAATTACGACAAAGCTAATCAACGGCAGAATGAAAGATATGTTCACTGCCGGATAGCCGCATATAGATTCACAATCAATTACCATAGCCTGAAGCGGTGGCAGGACAGAGCCTCCAAGAATAGCCGTTATAAGTCCGGCCGCGCCCAATTTTGCATCGTCGCCCAGCCCTCTGAGCGCAACACCATATATTGTAGGGAACATCAGCGACATGCAGCCCGACACTGCCACCAGCGAATAAAGTCCGTAAATGTTTCGCAAGAATATTGCTCCTATGACAAACAACGAAGCTGCAACAGCCAATATACTCAACAACTTTCCGGGATTTATATACCGCAACAGATAGGTACAGATGAAGCGGCTGCAACAAAACAGAATCATTGCAGCTATATTGTATTTCTGCGACAACACTTCGGCTGCCTTCTCTTCCATTCCCTGCGAAGTGAAAAGCTGTGTTCCATACTGAATAATAAATGTCCAACACATAATCTGCGCACCAACATAGAAGAACTGAGCAACTACGCCATTACGATAATGCGCAACAGCGAACAATCTTTTGCTTGTAGCTGCAAACTCGAATCTACCGGCAGCACCCTTTTCCATAGGCATTTTTGTAAATGCAAACAACAGGAAAATGACACCAATGACAAGTCCGATGGCAATATACGGCTCAATCAGCACCGATAGGTCCGCATCGCGAACAGCCGCAAATTCGCCATCCGGCAGCACCATTCGCTCCTCGCTGCTAAGGGGATTAAGCCTGTTCTGAATAAAATTCATTGCAACATACATACCCAACAGCGAACCGATAGGATTGAACGACTGTGCAAGATTCAGACGACGCGTGGCACTCTTCTCGTCGCCAAGCGACAGAATGTAAGGGTTACAACTTGTTTCGAGAAACGAAAGACCGCATGTAAGCACAAAATAGGCAAGCAGAAAAGGATAATAACTACCCAGTTCCTTTGCCGGAAGAAACATCAATGCACCAATGGCATAAAGCGCGAGTCCGAGCATTATTCCCGCCTTGTAGGAGTAGCGACGAATGAACATTGCAGCAGGAATAGCCATAGCAAAATAGCCGCCATAAAAAGCCACCTGCACAAGAGCGCCATCCGTTACGCTCATACGAAAAATCTTTGAGAATGCCTTTACCATGGGATTGGTAACATCATTGGCAAAACCCCACAAAGCGAAACAGCTTGTCACCAACACAAATGGCAGCAGCAAGCCGATATTTCCAATTTTATTCTGTCTGTTTTTCATTTCCATCTGTTATGCTTATAAAATTACAAATTTAGCGTTTTTTACATAAACAGAGCGTATAATTCTGTTAATTTAGACAAAAGGGGAAGATAATTTGCAAGAAAAAGAGAAAACATAGCAGGTAAGCCTTGAATTTATCAACAGCATAAATATATTTTTTTGTAACTTTGCAGCCGAAAAAAAACAATTCACAGAACCAGCCCCATGCCCAAGTTCACAGACGAACAACTGATAAGGAGAAAAATAGAACGCCGTTTCAATAAGGCACTTAAGGACTACACGATGCTCGCCGACGGCGACCACATACTCGTAGCCCTGTCCGGAGGCAAAGACTCACTGGCACTGCTCGAATTTCTGGCAGCACAAAGCCGCAAGCACAAGCCCGGTATAAAAATCACGGCAGCGCACATACGTCTTAGAAATATCGAATATCTTTCCGACTCGCAGATACTGGAAAAATTCTGCAACGACAATGAAGTGACATTCCACCTTGTCGAAGGTGAATTCGATGCCACCGGCGACAAAAGAAAATCGCCCTGCTTTCTATGTTCGTGGAACAGACGCAAAGCCCTTTTCGAACTTGCACAGGAACTGGGATGCAACAAACTGGCATTGGGACACAACATGGACGATTTTCTGGAAACACTGCTGATGAACATAACTTTCCAGGGAGCCTTTTCGGCAATGGCACCCACCATGCAGATGCAGAAATTTCCGCTGACAGTCATACGTCCGCTGTGTCTTGCCAACGAAGCCGACATTGAAAAGCTCGCCACATTGGCACAATATCCCCAACAGATAAAAAGATGCCCCTTCGAGCGCGACAGCAACAGGGAAGAGATGAAAAAACTGCTGAAAAAACTTGAAGAACTGAACCCCGAAGCGCGATACAGCCTGTGGGGAAGCATGACAAACATACAACCTGAACTGTTGCCACCACACGTAGACAAACAGATGTAAAACCGAAAAACAAGATAAAAAATGAACAAAGCAATCCTGACCGTCCTTTTATTGGTAATCTCCAACACTTTTATGACATTTGCATGGTACGGAAACTTAAAACTGCAACAGATGAAAGTTATAAGTTCCACCACTCCGCTCATCTTCATCATATTGATAAGCTGGGCGATAGCAATGTTGGAATACTCGTTTCTGATACCTGCCAACCGCATCGGTTCCGACATCAACGGAGGCCCCTTCTCACTGGTACAGCTGAAGGTTATACAAGAGGCCATTTCCTGCATAGTATTCGGTGTAATTGTTACACTCTGTTTCAAGGGAGAAGCTCTTGCATGGAATCACATAGTAGCTTTCATACTGCTGATACTTGCAGTATATTTCGTTTTTATTAAATAAAGCAACATGGCAAAGAAAGAAGGAATAAGAAAATTATTCGACAATATAGCACCCGACTACGACAAATTGAACCACATACTTTCGCTGAACATCGACAAAGGGTGGAGAAAGAAGGCTGTACGCGAAATTGCAGACACCGACACCCCCTTGTCGGTTCTTGACGTAGCATGCGGAACAGGTGATTTCACAATTGAAATCGCCCAGAAAGCAGCCAAAGGAAGCAACGTCACAGGAATAGACCTCTCAGAAGGGATGATGAAAATCGGACGCGAAAAGATTTCCGCAGCAGGCGTACAAGCAACAATGGAACAGGGAGATTGCGAAGCATTGTCATACAATGACTGTACATTTGACCGCATATCAGTAGGATTCGGAGTGCGCAATTTCGAACATCTGTCACTGGGATTGAGCGAAATGTGCCGAGTGCTGAAAAAAGATGGCAAACTTGTGATTCTGGAGTTGTCGGTACCCTCAAACTCATTCGTACGCGCATGCTACAAACTATATTTTCTGAAAATACTTCCTGCAATCGGCGGATGGATATCAGGCGACAGATCGGCATACGAATACCTCCCTGCATCTGTATTGCGTTTCCCCGCACCCGACAAATTCATGGAGATGATGCGCGAGGCGGGATTCAACAACGTAACCCACAAGGCACTCACATTCGGAATATGCCGCATGTACATAGGAAAGAAATAAGATGACAGCCAGATGGATTGAAGCCATGCGTCCAAGGACATTGCCGGTGAGTGTGTCGGGCGTAATTGCAGGTACAGCGTGTGCAGTGATGGATGGAGCATTTTCATTCACACCTGCAATATTGTGTCTGCTTTTTGCCATGCTGGCACAGATTGCATCAAACTTCGGAAATGAATATTTCGACTACAAAAACGGCATCGACCGCAAAGGGCGCGATGGGTTTCGTCGTGGTGTCACCGAAGGCGACATCAGCCCCAAGGCCATGAAATATGCGACATTCGGCACATTGGCAATTGCTGCTGCAGTTGGTTGCACCATGTTGTTTTACGCAGATTGGTGGATTATCCCCATAGGCATAGCCATTGGCATCTTCGCACTTGCATACAGCGCAGGCCCCTATCCTCTATCCCATCATGGTCTTGGCGACGTAGCCGTAATAGTATTCTTCGGAGTGGCACCGGTAACCCTCACATGCTATCTTCAACAGGGCAGTTGGGAATCAATCGCCACATCACTCCCCACATCCATAGCCATTGGATTATTAGCCGCAAACGTACTGATAGTAAACAACTACCGCGACATGGATGACGACAGGGCTGTAAACAAAAACACAACTGTGGTAATTTTCGGAAGAAACAGAATGAGGTGGTGTTACCTGCTGTCAGGCATAACAGGAATGGCTGTAATGTTCCCCGTATGGAGGATATTGCCACTCTATTGCATGGCAGTTCCCCTGCTCTATTTAGGATTTCACATCAACACATGGCGCAAAATAAGCAGTAGTCAAGGGGCAGCACTTAACCCGCTGCTGGGCGAAACAGCAAGAAATCTTCTTATTTTCACTCTTCTTTTTCTAGCAGCGGCAATCATCTGTCAATCTTTCTGATAAAATAGACATACAGCAACAAGATAACATTCATCATCAATGCGTAAATGATGGCAGGAATAGCCATTTCGCCACTATTGAAGATGAAAGGTGAGGTTGCAATGGCAATAGCCTGTGCTGCATTCTGCATACCCACCTCAATAACAATCGTACGACGCTCGGCATTGCCACCGCCGCTAATTCGCGACAGCAACGAACTGCACAACATCGACACGAGGATAAGCGCTGTTACAGCAACCCCCAACAAAGTAAAATTATCAATAATCTCTGTTGTATACTGGAGAAAAAAAACAAACGCAAGGAACATCAGTGCCGGGAAAGCAGCCTTACCCAACACCCTGCTTACCTTTTCGGCTGCCACAGGACGCAATCTTTTGAATGCTATACCCAGCAGCATCGGAACAAGAAGCAACACTATATTCTGCATCAACAGTTTACCCACAGGCAGTGTCACTGTTACACCCGACTGCGCAGAGAGATACAAAGAGACTGCCTCCATAATGAAAGGCAGTGTAAAAAGTGTAATAATGCTGCTCAATGCCGTCAGCGTAACCGAGAGTGCCACATTCCCCTTGACAAGCATGGAAAAAACATTTGACGAACTGCCTCCGGGGCAACAGGCTATTAGCACCAATCCCATAAAATATACAGGAGAGAGTTCCATGACATATGCAACACCAAAAGCCACCAACGGCAAGAGAACAATCTGTCCGAACATCCCGACAAATACGGCACGCGGACTCCTTGCAACATCGGTAAAAGACTTCCTGTTCAGTTCTGTTCCCAAAAGGAACATAAGCACTACAAGAATAGGAACAACTATCAAAACAGAATTCATGGTCGTTTATTGCTTAAAAATTACGAACCGGCAACAATTTTATTTTACAAAAATCTTACGGCCGTTCTTTATATATATACCACGCTGAGGAGCGCTGACAGGCTGACCATACAGGTTATAGTAAACATCGCTTTCAACGACCTGTTCAATAGGAGTCTTGATGTCGGTAAGAACATTGTCTACATTCAGCATCCACTCCGTAAGGTCCTGCACAATCTGTTTATGATACGTGTACGAAGTCTTGAAACCGTATCCGTGTCCTCCGGTAGGAAAATTCTTAGTGTGAACAGAAACGCCATTCTCTTCCAAAGCCTTGGTATAATTTATGCTGTTCAGCGGAGGAACAACACCATCATCATCAGCCCAACAGATGTACGCCATAGGTGTATCCTTGGTTACCTGCTTCTCGTTGCTGTACAGCTTCACCAATGCAGGAGGCGGATTCTTGCCTATGAGATTGTTGCGCGAGCCCTTATGGGTGTAACTTGCATCCATTGTAATCACCGGATAGAATAGAATCTGGAAAGCAGGTCGTTCAGCAGCAGAAGCATGCGTTGCAACAGTGGAAGCCAAATGACCGCCAGCGCTGAAGCCGATGACACCTATCTGTCCGGTGGAAGTATTGCACTCCTCCACATTACGACGCAGATAATCCATTGCATCCAGGGCCTGTTTCATTGGAGCATCATGGGCGGTAGGCGGCGTTGTATATGTAAGCAATGCGGCTGTATAGCCCAGTTCATTGAAAAACGGTGCCCAGCTTGCGCCCTCATTGCTTCCGGCTATGCTTGAATATCCGCCACCGGGAATTATCAGTATTGCACGGCCGTTTGATTTCTCGGCAGAAGACCTGAACAGCTTGAGCGAAGCGCCTGATGAAAGTTCCAGATACCTGATAGTCATAGCCCCGACCTCGCTTGTCTGAAACATACTGCCTATTTCACTTTTACTGGACCAAAAGCCCAAATATCCGCCTTCGCCACCATATTCGTTAATATATTTGCCATCTTCATTGTTGGCAAGCAGAAAACCATTCGTACCTTCAACAATTTTCCAAGCATAGATTTTTGAGGAGAGAATAGCCTTGTCATTCACCTTGGCCAATGTCTTTGTGGTATCCGTACGGTTATAAACCACTATACCTGTATAAGGGTTACCCGTAAAAGCCCACTGATAAGCATCTTTTACAGCATCATCCTTTGTAGTCTTCACATTGCATTTGTATCCATTCTCCACCGTGACATAATCAGCTCCATTGCGTAAAGCTAGATTATACCAATGGGCATTTTTCAAATCCTTGGAAAGTTCAAAAGGCAAATTCCAGGCAGCGACTATACGAACCACTTTGTCAACATTCGAGATTTTCACAGGCTCAGGAATCGAGTATGTGGTATATGCCTGACGCTTCACCTTGTCAGGTACCTTGCTGATTACCTGACCGAGAAGAGCAACCTCAGTATACTTGTCAAGCAGGTTGCCATCTGCATCTTCCACGCGATAGGTTATAGTCAGTTCACCTGACGGATAGTCAAGTGAATCCTCCGAACAGAAAGCATAATTTTCCACAGGAGATACACTTTTTTCGGCAGCGACTGCAAACATCGAAACTGCCAAGAACAAAAGAAGTGCATGAACAGATAATTTCAATTGGCTCATAACAAAACAAACGATTATATCCGGAAACGCCCCAAATCCACAAAAATCCAAGCCGTTTCCGAATTAATTATAAATTTTATTCTGCAAACATACTCAACATTTGGCACAATAAAAAATTATTACCAAAAAATCCAACAACATCCTACCTGACAACCCGTTTCCTACGATACAGAAGTTCCCTTATAGCCATGGCAGTGCTGTTGTTCAACGAACGTAACAACATCGCCGAATCGGGTTTCACGCTATCCAGCCAACGGGCAGTCAACGACGTTGCAACAAAATTGGCAGCCAAAAGCTGCAACGAATCGAGCTGGGCATCGTCCCAATTTGCAGGCAACAGCAACAGGTAAGAGGCATTATCCTCGGAGAGAGACATTTTGGCAAAAGGCAAGAGCAATTGCAACAGTTCGTCAAGTGCAGCCACCCACAATGGCTCAACCCTCGGAGCATCATCCTCGCAACAGGCAATCATCTCGTTATTCTCATTTTTCAGAGCCAGAAGTGCAGTCTGCCTGTACATCTCGTCAAAAATTCCGCTTTTGTCAATTTCTATATTCATAAGCAAACCTAATATTTACAAAACAACAAAAAAGAAAGAAAGAGCGACACTACACAAAGCAGCCATCAATAGCCGCCACCTGACAAATGCCGCTCATTCCCAAAGTCACTCTTCCATTATTTTCACCAGAGTAAATTCACTGCGACAACACAATTTTATATGTTGTCCGGCCATAACTCCCAGCAATGTAACTTCGCATTTATTCTCATCAAGCCCGAAGTCATCGTGAAAAAGATACTCCTCCTCGCCATCAATGCTCACAAGAACTTCAACCGGATAAGGACCGGACTTATGCACCCTTACCCTTATATCGCCTCCGCGCGAAACGATAGGAACAGTTTCCCACACATTGCCGCTCTGCACATACGCAAGATTATTTACCGCCATATACTAACATATTTATATTAATGAAACACCAAACTATTTACCACCGCTGCACATAGCCACTGCAAGTCCCATAAACACATTGGCCGCATCGAATTTACCGTAGACATTACAGAGCAAGGAGGCACAATGATAGGCAACGGCAGAGACCAGCGAATCATCGTCACCGCTGATACCCTCGCCGGGACTGTATCGTGCCTCGTAGACAAGGTGCTCGATAGAGACAGCCACATCTCTATCCGACACAGGATAAGCCTTCAGGACAGACTCCGACGAATCGTTGCAAGCCTCCACACAGACAGGTGACGATACCCCCGCCCTCATGTATCTGTTTTTCTGAAGCGACTCCATACGCGAGCCTGCCGAACAGGTAAAACTGCAGGGTGTCGACCACGACGAAAGTTTCAACGAAACAAGACGGACATAGTCGGCAGGAAGTACAATCTCGGCACAACCTTCGGCAAGAACCCTAATAGCAGCAGAAATTGTACTCTTTACATTCACCGTTCCCTGAGCCTTGTTCATCTGCACAAAAAGCACAGCCTCGGGCAACAAGCCCCTGATATGCCTGTCGAGCAGCAGCGTGTCGTCGCTTATCAACGACACGCCACTGTCGTCACCTGCCTCATTCAACAGAAGGCGCACCTTGTCAACCAAAGTACTCTCGGAAATCATAGCCAGTTAGGAAAAGAGACTGCAAACTCGTCGGCCTTGGCACGGACTGCAGCCTTGTTCTGAAGTTCCGACAAAGGCACATTGAAAGGTTCACCCATCATCACACTGCGCGCCTGCTGCACATTGGTTACATCGGCAAACACAGCCGAAGCAACATTCACCGACCCGGCAGCCGACTGAGCCTCAAGCTCTTCGGCAACATCTTCGCTCTGACCAATGACAATCTCACCGTTTTTAAACTGCTCGCTATCCTCAATAGCCTTTTGATAAATAGGATTGTCTGTCACATAATGTGCAGGAGTCATTCCCGCAGAGTTGATTGAACCGCCGGTAAACTCCACACGCAGCAGAGCCTTGCCAATGCGGAAATAGCAACTGCGTTCAATCTGTCCTCTAATTTCGTATCTCACCCTTTTCTTCATAAATAAATACTTTAAAACACACCGCAGCCCTCATTTTTATTATATGGAATTTTATTTCAGAGAAGAACATACGAGGGCTGCGGTGAACATCAACTTAAAATATACATAAAACTATTTTGCAAATACTGACACGAACTATGCAGCAGTCACAATCTCACCGGTAAACTCAATCCAGCTGCTACCTGTGTAGGTAACCACAGTGCCGGCAGAGAAGCGCAAAGTTGAGCCATCCTCCTTGTAAACGTCGGCAGTAAGAATTACAACATCGTTCACAGCAGGCGATGAGGGCAGATTGTCTGAGCTTATCACACGTGAGGCACCGGGAATACTGCGCGAAGCGACACTTGCACCATTCACCCAGATATGAGAGTAACCCTTCAGGCAAAGGCAGTCGATTGTCATCACCACCTCACGTTTAGCCTCTTCACCCTCAACCTTTTCGCTCTTGCAATCCTCGTTCTTCATCCAATAGCGCACAAGACCATTCTCGTCAATCAATCCACCGCAGTGTGAATAACCGAGAGCATCCAAAGTGGGATCATGCACCAAAGAAATATCACCGAACACAGTATGAATCTTGGTACATTCGATGCCAAACACAGTGCTTCCCGACACAGTGATATTCTTGTGCAGTGTCATGTCGATTCTCTGAATATCGTTCAGCAACTGCTTGCCGAGCAACCACACAGCCTTCTTCGAACAGTTATAACCTGTGAATTTCACCATAGAAAGGTTGATAAGGTCAGCAAAAGTGATTGTGGCAGAAAGGTCATACTGACGTTTGAACTGCCAACGCAAACCCTTTGAGAAATAATCCCACTGGTAACCCATGGCAGCATCCATCGCCTGCACTTTGAATTTTCCGGGCTGACCCACCCACGCTGTACGACACGACTCAAGACGGAACTGACGGAGTACCGCCTCGGCTATCTGCGACTGACTGAAAGGCAAACGCTTCTTCTGAGCCTTGAAATAGTCGCTGACAATGCTGTTGCACAACTGCTTCTGCAAATACATGCGTTCGGGAACAGGCACAATGGTGCTGGGAGCAATGTACTTCTGGGTTTCATACGCTGCCGAAGAGAGCAGGATGACCTCCGTACCGGCAGGAATAGTGGGAACCACACAATAATCGTCGGTCGAATTTACCTTAGGACCATTGACAGCCATAGCAATAGGAGCTTCGGTAGTGCTGTTCTTGCCTACAAAGAAGAGCATAAGGTCGACACCGGGAAGTTCCACCTGACCGGTTGTATCGAAGCCATTAACACCCTTACAGATGGCTGTGTAATACTCCTGGAAAATCTTGCGGTCGCCAGTGGTAGCAAAAGGAATCTCGGCACGTGTGGCACTGATACCCTTGTACTCGGCAGAGGTTGTTGCCTTGGAACGTTTCTCATCAACCAGATAGTGGTCGACTTCGAAAGAGGTCACAGGCACCTGACGCACGATACGACGCTTGATTGTGTCGATGACGCTCTCGTCACTTGCCACCATTGTAATTTTGTCATCAATCTCGGGCTGAATGAAGTCGCCGCCAAGTTCCGAAGCATTTGATACCGTGGTCGCCGCACCGTTTCCATGAGAACGTACACCGGCAATACCGGGCGAAGCCGAAGGTGTGCCGGGCGACACCACAGTGGCCATAGCCATCAACAACGAGCCACTGTTCTCCTCAAACATCAACAGAGCAAGGCTCACCAACGAAAGAAGAACAAACAGAGGATTCTTCTTCAGAAACTGAAAAAACTTTTTCATAAATAACAGATTAAAATTATTGATTAATAATATTTGTCAACACACATCAACGAGCATCGGGTTTTAAGCCTTCAAAGCCGAATCGATAAGCGAATTTGTACTATCGGGACGCTCTTGCTGAACAGGAGCAACACTGTTCATACCCTTGGGCATGCCGTCGCCGAAAGTCTCCTGCATACGTCTGATGTTGGTATTTCGTCCCTTAACATTTCCCGCGGCAAAGGCATCCTCAACATCCTTCTCGTAAGTAACCGCATGGTCAAGCGCCTGACACACTTCGGCAGAGTAGGCACCCGACAGGATAGGAAAGACAAGCTGTTCCCAAACTTTGTCGAGAAACTCGGAAGGGTCGTAACCACGTTCGCGACAAAAGCCCTCGATTACAGGTCGGCTTTTCTCAAGATTCTCTTCATAGGCTCGTCGATTGCTGGCAATCTCATAGGCCTCTCTGCGACGCTCTTCATCCAGCTGCAACATCTCTTCATACTCGGGCGAGCCCTCTTCGAAGTCAAGAAAAGACTTGCCATAGTAACGCGCCATTGCTGCATGAGCGCTACGCTTGCCATACACAATATCGGCCAGCAACTGTCCCAGGCGAGGATCTTGTTCCAACACTGCTGCAAGTTGCTTGTTCTGCTCGATGTTTCTGCGCAGATACTCTTTCAGAGCCTCTTGCGATTCCATGTCATCGAGTCGGAACTCCTCGCCAAAAAATTCCTGCAACCACTCCTCGAGTGATGAATAAGGGTTCACTGCAGCAGCACTTCCGGGCTGCACAGCAGGAGCATCGGCACCGGCTGTCTGAGCAGGAACACCCTCATGATTCTGATAATTCATATCCATGATTTTTAAGTTTTTTGATTACGTCGGCAAAGTAATATCAGAATCGAACTTTCGAGTTTGCTGAATTAACACTTAGAAAAGTGGCAAAGAAATATTTTTTAAAATTCGAAGAAACGCCTTCGCGTACATTAATAAATAAAGTAGAAACATCACACATCACCATTGACGGCAATAAAGCAAGAAGAAATAAATTTTGTATGGTAACGCAAAAAAGAATATATTTGCAGAGCCAAACTTTTTATGTCAACAAAGAAAAATATGACAAGCGTAAAAGAGATAGAAATAGCCGAATACAACTACCCCCTACCGGACGAAAGAATAGCAAAATACCCCTTGAAAGAGCGCGATAGTTCCAAACTGCTCATATACAACAAGGGAGAAATTTCGGAAGACACCTTCCGCAACCTTGCCGACCATATTCCGGCAGGAAGCCTGATGATATTCAACAACACCAAGGTTATTCAGGCACGACTGCGTTTCCGCAAGCCGACGGGTGCTCAGATAGAGGTATTTTGTCTCGAGCCCGAAAGCCCAAACGACTATGCACTTATTTTCCAACAGACCGAAAGTTGTGTATGGCAAGCCCTTGTCGGAAATTCCAACAGATGGAAAAGCGGCACACTGACACAGAGCGTAAACGTTGCCGGCAAAGAGATAACATTGACAGCCGAACGCATCAGCAGTCCATCGTCAATAAACTCCGTACGCTTAAGTTGGGACGGAGGAATAACATTTGCCGAACTGCTCGAAAGTGTAGGCGAACTTCCCATTCCGCCCTACCTTAACCGAAAGACCGAAGAGAGCGACAAAAACACCTACCAGACAGTCTACTCCAAGATAAAAGGTTCGGTAGCAGCACCCACCGCAGGGCTTCACTTCACCCCAACGGTATTCGAAAACCTGCGCAGCAACAATGTAGAGTGTCGCGAAGTGACACTGCATGTAGGTGCCGGCACATTCAAGCCTGTAAAAAGCGACCTTATTGCCGACCACGAAATGCACGAGGAGTATATTGAGGTAAGCAAGGAACTCATCGAACGTCTTATAGCAGCAGAGGCAGCAACCATAGCAGTAGGAACCACCTCGGTACGAACCATCGAGAGCCTTTACTTCCTTGGCGAGTCAGTTGCAGAAGAACCTGCAACCGACCCCGCCACCCTGCACGTCGACCAATGGACACCATACGAAAAGGAGCACACCATGAGCGCAGTTGAATCACTGAAGGCGTTGCACACATACATGGAACATCATGGACTTGAGAAGATACATGCACATACCCGCATAATGATAGCTCCGGGATACAAATACCGCATAGTAAAAGCCATCGTCACCAATTTCCACCAGCCCCAAAGCACCCTGCTGTTGCTTGTATCGGCATTCGTATCGGGAAATTGGAAAAAAATATACGAATATGCACTAAGCAACGGATTCCGTTTCCTCAGCTACGGTGACAGTTCACTTCTGATACCATAATAGAGC
>JAEIGA010001397.1_pt1 | contig 37661 bp, 57 predicted proteins | sample 9270691 | NCBI WGS metagenome assembly JAEIGA01 (sample SAMN17057246, study PRJNA624740) | gut metagenome | biome: biome; isolation source: fecal sample | host: Bos grunniens | place: China: Xizang | collected 2019
GCACCGGATTTTGTCCGCGTGCACGTTTTTTGATTTTGCACAACCGAATACGAACGCTGGGAGGCGCGATGGCACGCGAGTGGACCGATGCTGACATCGAGAAGGCGCGCGAGTTGCTGACCAAGGTCAACGACTGCACCATCGAGATCTTCTCTGCCGTCATGCACTGCACCAAGCCCGAGGCCCGCACCCTCTGCCGCAGGGCGTGGGACATGTCGTTCGAGAAGGCCAAGGAGCACTGGCACCTCGTGGGCGACGCGCTCGCCGAGTGCAACATCTTCGACGCCGCCATGGAGGGCAACTCCAAGGCGATAGACACCCTCACCCGCCGCCGCTTCGGTGGCCCGGTCGAGATCCGCCGCAAGGCGGCAGAGTCCGAGGCGGCCCGGCCGCGCCGCAACGCGCTGTGAGCCGCCGCAGGGCCAAGGCACCCGTCTGTGAGACCCACGCCGACATCGTCTCAGAGGTGCCCGAGATCGGGCGCTGGATCGAGATGGTCGAGGGCGGCGAGGTCGAGGCGTGCCAGGACCAGCACGCGCTGTGCGCCCTCGTGCGCAGGACCTTCGAGTCCGAGCCGCTGCTGGTGGACGTGCCGAGGCTGCGTCGGTACCTCGGGTACCAGCAGTTCTTCGACTTCGACCTGTCCGAGGAAGAAGTCTTTTTGCTGGCTCTGTTCCTCTGCACGTTCCGCGAGGACGGCCTCCCCCGCTGGCCCGAGCTCCTGTGCTACGTCGGGCGAGGCTGGGGCAAGAACGGCTTCGGCTCGTTCCTGACCTTCTGCATGGCATCGCCCGCCAACGGCATCCGCTACTACGACGTTGACATCTGCGCCACGACCGAGGAACAGGCCAAGACCTCCTTCATGGACCTCTGGAACATCCTCGAGGACGACTCCGAGGGCTTCGAGGGCGTCTTTGACTGGACCAAGGTCGAGATCCGCAACCTCGAGACGCGCTCGAGGGTCAAGTACTGGAGCGGCAACGCCGGCTCCAAGGACGGCATGAGAAGTGGCTGCGTGTTCTTCGATGAGGTCCACGCCTACACCGACAACGCCTCCATGGAGGTGTTCAAGGGCGGCCTGGGCAAGAAGGACGCGCCGCGCACGCTCATGCTCACCACTGACGGCGAGGTGCGCGACGGGCCGCTGGACGAGCTCAAGGCGCGCTCTCACGAGATACTCCACGAGGGACGCGAGGACGACGGCCTGCTGCCGTTCCTCTGCCACCTCGATGACATGGACGAGATCCACGACGAGAGGATGTGGGTCAAGGCCAACCCGCGCCTGCGGTCCTCGACCGTGCTGATGGACACCTACAGGCGCGACTACCGCGCGTGGGTGGACAGGCCGCAGATGCACCCGATGGTGCCCACCAAGCGATTCAACATGCCGGTCGGGCGCAAGGACCAGGAGGTCACCTCCTGGGACAACCTCGTGGCCGCGAGCCGCGACATGGGCGAGCTCGACGGCCTGCCCTGCGTGCTCGGCATCGACTACGCAAAGACCACCGACATGGTCGGGGCGTGCCTTCTGTTCCACCGCGACGGAGAGTGGCAGGTCGTGCACCACGCTTGGTGGTGCGTCAACTCCAGCGACGCGGGAGAGGTCAAGGCCCCGCTCGCCGAGTGGGAGGACATGGGCCTGCTCACGCAGGTCACCGACGCCGACATCTCGCCGTCGCTGGTGACCGACTGGGCGGCGTACGAGGCCGCGAGCCACGGCTTCTCGATCCAGATGGCGGCCATCGACTCGTACCGCATGACGCTGATGAAGGAGGCTCTCTCCGACATCGGCCTGGACCCCTCGCTGAAGGGGCGCGACCAGCAGGTCTACCTCGTGCGCCCCTCCGACGAGATGAGGGTCCAGCCCATCATCGACTCCGCGTTCGCCAACAAGCGCATCACATGGGGCGACTCGCCCCTCATGCGCTGGTGCGCGAACAACGCGAAGCTGGTGCCGGCTCCCAACGAGAACTGGAAGTACGGCAAGATAGCGCCCCACCAGCGCAAGACCGACGTGTTCATGGCCATGGTCGCAGCCTTCGCTGTGTGCGACAGGATCCCCGAGCCCGTCGACATGTCATACACACCCGCGATTCTTTGGTAGGTGACAGATGAGCGTACTAGGGGCGGTATACGACTTCCTCGGGCACAAGCTGAGCCGCGACGAGGTCATGACCGCGCTGGCATCCTCCGCGCACAGCTACGCCTGGATGGGGCTGGCGCGCCGCATCGGCATCTCGTACGTGAGCGCGGCCCTCCAGGCCGCCGAGGTCAGGGTATACGAGCCCACGGACGATGGCCGAGGCAGGCGGGTCAGGGACCACACCCACTTCCTGTGGGCTATCTCCCCCAACCCCAACCAGAGCCACGCGGAGTTCATCGACCAGCTCGTCACGCAGATGCTGCTGCACGGCGAGGCGGTCGTGCTCCCGCTGGGGCGCGGTGCCAAGCAGCTGTACGTCGCCGACCACGGGTACCACACCCAGGAGGGCGGGCTGCGCGCGGACACGATCTCCGGCGCGACCGTGAACGGCTACGCGCTCAACCGCAGCTGGACGACGCGCGCCTGCATGCGCTTCAGGCTCGACTCCGACGCGGAGAAGGGCCGCACGCAGCTGGAGCAGGCGCTGTCGGCCCAGTACGACAGGCTCGCCAACGCCGCGGCCAACGCCGCGGTGCTCTCCAAGGCCAACAAGTTCAAGTACAGCATGCCCGCGCGCAAGATGGGCACGAACGACGACGCCAACGACCAGTACGAGCGAATCGTGGAGAACCTCAAGTCGTTCGTGGAGGCGGACGGCAACGCCGTGTTCCCGCAGTACCAGGGCTTTGACCTGGAGCCGATGCCCGCTCAGCACGAGGGCGTCATGGACGACTTCGAGCACGTCAAGAAGGCCATGTTCGAGACGGCCGCGATGTGCCTGCGCATGCCCGTGTCGATGCTCTACGGCAACACCAACAACTTCAACTCGGTCGTTGACTCGTTCCTGACCTTCTCGGCCGACCCTGTCGCCCGCGTGCTCTCCGAGGGCGCGACCCGCACCCTGTTCACCGAGCAGGAGGTGCTGGGCGGCGCGCGCGTCGTGTTCAACACCCACACGGTCAAGCACGTGGACCTCTTCGAGGTCGCCAACGGCGCGGACAAGCTGATACGCAACGGCCTCTACTCCATCAACGGCCTGCTCGGGTACCTCGGGGACGACCCCGTCGACGAGCCCTGGGCGGGCAAGCACTTCGTCACCAAGAACTACGAGGACGCGGACGGGGGTGAAAACAATGGGTAACCGCTTCTACGCCATGGAGGTCAGCGACGACGCGAGGGCGGTCGTCCGCATCTTCGGCGACGTCACGGCGGTGCCGTGGTACGACTCCGACCTGTCCGCTCACACGTTCGCGCAGGACATCGAGGCGCTCGGCGAGTTCGACTCGCTCGACGTGCTCATCAACTCCTACGGCGGCGACGTCGCGGAGGGCATCTCGATCTACAACGAGCTCCGCCGCCTCGCCGGCATGGGCAAGGACGTGCGCACCGTGGTCGAGGGCATGGCCTGCTCCATCGCCAGCGTCATCTTCATGGCCGGCGACGAGCGCGTCATGCGCCCCGCCTCGATGCTGTTCCTGCACGACTGCCAGCAGGTGGCCCACGGCGACGCGGACGACCTCCGCAGGGTGGCCGAGGACCTGGACAAGGTCAACGAGCTGTCCCGCACCGCGTACATGCGCGGCGGCATCTCCGGCGACGACCTGACCGCCCTCATGAAGGGCGACACGTGGCTCTCCCCCGACGAGGCCGTGTCCTACGGGCTCGCCACCAAAGTGAGCGAGGAGGGCGACGGAGACGCTCACGCCACCCAGAGCGCGCTCCCCGCCGTGTTCGCGGCGGTCATGCGCCCGACGGCAGGCGCGGGCCTCACCGCTGAGCAGGTGGCCGAGATCGTCCGCGAGGAGGTCGAGGCCGCGACGACGCGCGTCCTCGAGGGCATCGCCGAGGGTGAGACGGAGCTGACGGTCGAGCCCGACCCCGAGCCTGACCCCGAGCCAGAGCCCAAGCCTGACCCCGAGCCCGCACCCGACCCGGAGCCCGAGCGCTCCCCCGCGAGCCAGCGACTCGCGACCCTGTTCGGCAACCTGCAGTAGCAGGAGCAAGAAAACCACCAAGAGAAAGGTGCCAACATGGCCATCAACCTCAACTCCAGCGCCATGCGCGAGGCCAGCCAGAACATGGCTGACGTCCTCCGCAGCGACGCCGCCACCGACGAGGAGGTCACCCAGGCGTGGGAGCGCCTCGGCTCCGCCATCGCCGATGACGTCCGCGAGCAGTTCGTCTCCGCCGACGGCGACCGCAACATCCTCGCCCAGCGCGGCTTCAGGGTGCCCACGCGCGCCGAGGAGCAGTACCTCGACAAGTTCGCCTCCACCCTCGCCGACTCCCGCTCCAGCCAGGAGTTCGAGACCGGCATGGCAGGCGCTATCATGCCCGCCACCATCATCGACGAGATGATGACCGGCGTCGAGCGTAACCACCCGCTGCTCGCCGCCCTCAACCTGCGCGGCTCCGGCCTCGCCACCAAGATCTTCGTGCCCACCGGTGCCGCCCAGCGCGCCGCCTGGGGTGCCCTCAACTCGACCGTGACCCAGGAGATCACCCAGTCGTTCAAGGAGATCGACGCCACTCAGAAGAAGCTCAGCGCCTACGCGGTCATCTCCCGCGACGAGCTGCAGTTTGGCCCGACCTACCTGCTCGGCCTCATCTCCGCCGTCCTCGGCGAGTCCTACGCCAACGGCCTCGAGTACGGCTTCGTCCAGGGCAACGGCCTCAACGAGCCCGTCGGCCTGATCCGCGACGTCCACGTCGGCGTCTCGGTCAACTCCTCCACCGGCTACCCCGCCAAGACCGCCCAGGCCATCACCGAGATTAGCCCCGCCGTCTACGGCGGCCTCGTTGCCCAGCTGGCCGTCGACGAGGACAGCCACGAGAAGAACGTCAACGTCCTGAACGGTGCCGTCTCCCTCCTGGTCAACACGACCGACTACCTGACCAAGATCATGCCCGCGACCACGGTCCAGACGCTCAACGGCAACTACGTCTCCGACATCTTCCCCGTCGCGACCAACGTCATCACCTCCGCCTACGTGCCCAGCAACAAGGCGGTCCTCGCCCTCCTCGACGAGTACTACTGCCTGTTCGGCGGCTCGCGCGGCCTCGAGACCTCCGACGAGTACAAGTTCCTCGAGGACCAGCGCTACTTCAAGATGGTCGCCTACGCCGACGGCCGCGCCAAGGACAACACCTCGGCCCTGCTGCTCGACATCACCAACCTCGCGCCCGTGGGCCTCAAGATCGACTCCATCGACAAGGTCGTCAAGACCAAGGAGCAGGAGTAGACGGGAGCGTGACACATGGCCTTCACCAGTGACTTCACTGCGGCGGTCAAGGTCAAGCTCCACATAACGTGGTCGGACCCGGCCACGGACGCTGAGGTCGAGCAAGCCACCGAGACGGCGGCGGGTCGCCTGGAGCGGCTCGTCGCCCTCCCCTCGGGCACCATCGGCGAGCGCGTCGAGACGGACGCCGCCCTGCGCGGCCTCCTGCTTGACGCGATCCTCTACGAGTTCAACGGTGCTTGGGACGACTTCCTCAGCCACTACGACACGGACCTGCAGTCGACGCGCCTCTACATGGAGGCCGCGACCGGAGGTGATCCCGATGGCACTGAGGAAGCGTAAGCACGCGCTCACAGACGGCGTGGCCACCATCGCGGAGGTCACGCCCGAGTGGTGCGAGGCAGGGCTCGACTGGCGCACGCCAGAGGCGACCGCCACGCTGCGCGAGCTGCGTCACATGCCCTTCCGCCGCATGATGTGGCGCTCCAAGGACGTGGACGTGGCGCACGCCGAGGGCTTCGAGCTCTCGGCAAAGGTCTCCGTGATGCACTTCCCGGGCTTCCCCGAGCCCGACTGGGACGGCCTCGTCCTCATGGGCGGCCGCCTCTTCGAGATTGGGCACGCCGAGGGCGGCGGCGCATACGACTACCTCCTCCTCTCCGAGGTAGGCTCGGACGGCACCGTCGCCCTCGCCGCCACGCCCACGACCCGCGACTCCCACGGCATCCCCGTGGCTCCGTCCGGGCCGCTGATAGTGGTGGCGAGGGACGCGCGCGCAGGCTCCCAGCGGGACGCCGACGCGGGCTCCGCGGACGACCTGCAGCCCACGCTGCAGGTGACCATCAGGGCCTGCGACTACGCCGGCCAGGACACCCTCACCAGGGGCCAGTCGCGATACGCCGTCACCTCGGCGGCGGAGAGCGGCAGGTGGGTGAGGCTCACCTGCGAGAGGACGGGAGGCGCGCGATGAGCGGGAAGTTGAGCGTGACCATCGGGTCTGGCGGCGACGAGCTGACAGCCGCGATCATGCAGGCTTGCGGCGAGTGCACCGACGAGAACGCCCGCGCGCTGTCCAAGAACGTGCGCGAGGCCGCGAGGGTGTCAAAGGACGCCATCAAGGCCAACTCTCGGAAAGAGTCGGGCCACTACGCCAAGTCCTGGGCCGTCAAGGTCAAGGAGGGCCACCTGTCCACCGAGGCGGTCGTGCACAGCCGCGACCGCTACATGCTCGCGCACCTTTTGGAGAAAGACCACGGCGTCAGCAACCAGTACGGCCCCACGGGGCACACGGCGTCTGGAGACGGCGTCATAGAGGCGGCGTTCGAGAAGGGTGCCGCGAGGTTGAAGGGGTGAGCGCATGGCAACGTACAACGACCTCGAGGCCGTCATGGCCGAGGTGTTCGGAGACAAGTGGGCGCAGCCTGCCTTTTATGGCGACGCGCCGCAGCCTACCTACGCATGCCTTGTTCCCCTAGACGGTGCCACGACCTTCGCGTCAGACCGCGCCCACGTGGTGGAGGTGCGCTATGCCATCGAGGTGTACGCGCGCTACCGCGATCGCGAGACCGAGCAGGCCCTGCACGTGGCACTGGCCGCGCGCGGCATCGGCTACGAGCTCGACTACGACCTATCACCCGAGGACCAGCTCCTGCGGGCGACATTCACGACATCGCCGGTGGCGGAGTTCACCGGTGAAAGCGACTAGCAAAACCAGAGAAAGGAAAGCACATGGCTGAGCGCAACGGCTTCTTCGGCCTTGACGAGTGCAAGCTGTTCCCCATGACCGACGAGGCTAACTTCGGCTACGCCGAGACCTGCATCGACGTGGGCAAGTACGGCGGCATCGTCGAGATCTCCCTCGAGCCCTCCACCAGCAACGACAGCACCTACGCCTCCGACACCACGTGGCTGAACGAGGAGACCGACCAGGGCTTCTCGGGCACCCTCAAGATCATCAACGGCGTCGAGACCCCCGAGCTCCGTCGCGACCTCGCGCCGCTCGTCGGCTGGGAGGTTGACGAGAACGGCCGCGTCCTGGGCTCCTCGGGCAAGCCCCGCAAGCCCTTCGCCCTCATGGCCGAGCACACCGGCAACGCCCGCGACAAGCGCGTCTGCTACCTCAAGTGCCAGCTGGGCAAGCCCTCCAAGAACGGCAAGACCAAGGAGGACGGCTCCGAGAACCAGCCCGACGAGTTCCCCATCACGGCCTACGTCGTGAAGCTCCCCAACGGCTGGAAGGGCTCCTTCTACGAGGACTATGAGGACACCCCCACGTACGCCACCTTCTTCGATGCCGTCGACATCCAGCTCGCCGGCGCGACCTTCGTGGCCGTCACGCCCGAGGGCACCGAGAACCCTAAGACCGAGGGCTGGTACGAGAAGGTGTCCAACTCCTTCGTTCCGTCCGAGGACACCACGGTCGACAACAGCAAGACCTACTACGCCAAGCACTAGTCCGAGTTTTCTGGAGAGGACCTCATGAGGCAGTCTAACTTCCCCGCAGACGGGGACTCACCCAGCATCGACCTCAACGCCTTCTCATCCATCGTGTACGAGCGCACCTTCCAGCGCTCGCACACGCTGGCGGAGGACGTGAACATCGTCACCCACGCGCCCATCGGCATGATGACCATGCTCCCCGTGGACGCTCTGCTGCGCCTCGAGTACGTCGCGCAGCAGAGCGCCACGAGCGCGCGCATGCCCGACTTCGACGCCTGGCTTCGCACGGTGCCGCACGAGGCCCTGAGCATGGACCAGCCAGCCGACGGCTGGATCGGCACGCTCATAGACGAGGTGGTGCAGACCTTTTTTCCAAAGCAGGTGGCCGTCACGGAAGTGGCAGCCGAGGGACCCGCCGGAGGGGACGACACGCAGGCTACCGAGTGAGCTCGCCAGCCTGCCCGGCCTCATGACGGTCTACAACGCCAGAAAGACCGGGCTCACCGATGACGACCTACGGTCTATGCACCCAGACGAGCTCGAGCTGTGGCTCGAGCTGAACGACTGGGTCAACACCAGGGATGAGGACGACGGCATGGCCGAGGCAGAGAGGTCACGCAACGCCTTCTTCCACCTGTAGCAGCAAGCAGCACAACCACACCCAAAGGGACCCCCGGCCGCGTCACGTGGCCGGGGGTGTTTTTTAAGGGAGGGGCCTTAGATGGCCGAGACTTACAAGGGCATAACCATCAAGTTCGAGGGTGATGCCACCGACCTGCAGGCTAAGCTCAACCAGATCAGGGAGAGCAGCACCAGGACGTATGGCGCCCTCCGCAACATCAACAAGGGTCTCAAGTTCGACCCCAGCTCGACCCTGCTCCTGACGCAGAAGCAGGCCAACCTGCAGCGCGCGATCCGCGACAACGAGACGCGCATCCAGGCGTACCGCTCGGCCATGGAGGAGCTGGAGGCCCGCGAGGCCGCCAACGGCTCCATGACGGAGCGCGAGGCCGCGCAGTACGAGCAGCTCGCCCGCTCCATCGAGGCGTGCGAGCGACAGAACCGCGAGTACGCGCGCCAGCTCGCGGACGTGACCGTAAAGCTGGAGTCCAGCCAGACGCGCCTGGGCCAGTTCGCCACCGCCGCAGAGACGGTGGGCACCAAGCTCAAGGGCGCGGGCGAGAGGGCCGCGGGGCTCGGCGACAAGTGGACGCGCAGCGTCACCACGCCACTCGTGGCCGGCGGTGCCATCGCCATCAAGGCGGCCACCGACCTGGACACGAGCTATCACAACTTGACAAAGACCGTCGACGGCACCGACGAGGAGCTGCGCTCCCTCAAGGACCGCGCGATAGAGCTGTCCAAGGTGCAGCCCGTCGACGCCAACACCATCATGAACATCGAGGCTCTCGGCGCACAGCTCGGATACTCAAACTCCGAGCTCGAGGGATTCGCACAGACGGTCAGCGGACTCGACATCGCCACGGACATGGACTTCGAGACCGCCGCCACGCAGCTCGCGCAGTTCAGCAACATCATGGGCATGAGCCACGAGGAGACGAGCAACTACGGCTCGGCGATCGTAGACCTCGGCAACCACTTCTCCACGACAGAGTCGAGCATCTCGAACATGGCACTGCGCATCGCCGCCGCGGGCAAGCAGGCTGGCATGAGCGAGGCGGACGTGCTGGGGCTCGCCACGGCCCTGTCCTCCATGGGCATCGAGGCGGAGGCTGGCGGCACGGCGATCTCGACCATCATGTCCAACATCGACAAGGACGTGGCCACGGGCAGCGACAGGCTGGAGACGTGGGCGTCCACCGCGCAGATGAGCGCCGAGCAGTTCGCTTCGGCATGGAAGACAAACCCCGTCGAGGCCCTGTCCGCGGTGCTCTCGGGCATGGAGAGCGCCACCAACGAGGGCGGCAACATGGCGGTCATGCTAGACGAGCTGGGCATCAGCTCCATCCGTCAAACTGACACCATGAAGCGCCTGGCCGGCAACTCCAGCCTCGTGGCTGACGCCGTGGGCACCGCCAACACGGCATGGCGCGACAACACCGCGCTCGCCAACGAGGTCAACAACCGCAACGACTCGCTGGCCTCCAAGTTCGGAGTCCTGCGCAACCGCGCGACCGCCGTGGCGGCAGAGGTGGGCGGTCCGCTCGCCGACGCCCTCATCGACGCGCTCGAGGCGGCAAAGCCCCTCTTTGACGCGATAGAGGGCGGTGCAAAGGCGTTCGCCGAGATGGACACCGGCACCCAGCGCCTGATCGTCGGCATCGTCGGCCTGGTCGCCGCGCTCGGCCCGGTGCTCTCCATCGGCGGCCGCATCACGCAGGTGGTCGGCACGCTTGTGGGCGGCGCGGGCAAGGCGGCGGGTGCCATGTCCTCGTTCCAGGTGGCCATGAAGGCCACGGACGCGGCCACCATCAAGTCGCTGAGCGGCACCGACAACCTCGCCGTGAAGCTCGGCCTCGCGAAGAACGAGGCGGTCAAGGCCGCTGGCGGCATCGGCAAGTGGAACGACGCCCTCGCCGAGGGCGTCAAGACCGCGCGCGAGCAGGCGCGCCAGCAGGTCAGGCAGACGGCCGGCTTCAAGAACCTCGTGACCGAGAAGCAGATCGAGGCCGAGGCGACCAAGGCCGCCGACGCGGCGGAGAAGCAGTACCTCGCGTCCGCCAACGCGTCGACGGTGGCCATGAACGCCCAGTCGCAGGGCGCGGCCACGCTCTCCCAACGCGTCGCGTCCGCGGCCTCCAGCTTCGTGAGCTTCGCCGGCATCGCCGCGACCGCCGTCACCGCGGGCGTGGCGATTCAGGAGATCGCCAAGGGAGCGGCGGGCTTCTACGAGAACCAGGCGGCAGCAGAGGCCGCGTCGGGCGCGTTCGGGCACTTCGCCCAGGCCGCGCAGAACGCGCACACCTCCACCACCAACCTCGACCTCGCCATGAGCAGCGGCGGCCAGTCCATCACCACGCTCAAGGGCATCACCAGCGACGCCTTCACGACCATCCGCGACGTCATCGAGGAGAACATGTCCGAGGCGGGCGTGATCACCGAGGACGGTGCCGAGCGGATCCGCGAGGCCATGAGTGCCGCGATGAGCGCCAGCCGCGGGGAGGCCGAGGCATACGCCTCCGCAATCGACACCATGTCCAACTCCATCGGCGAGTCGCTCAACACCGACCAGCTCGCGCAGTACGTGTCGGACGTGCAGGGCACCTATGACGAGGGCAAGAAGGCGCTTCAGGACAACCTGTCGGCCCAGCTGCAGGCCATCGAGACCTACCACCAGCAGGTGGGAGACGTGGGCTCCGCCGCCTACAACCAGGAGAAGGCGGCGGCGCAGGAGGCGTACAACCAGCAGCTCGCCATCCTGGACGAGCACAAGAACCAGGCCATGGCCAAGACCGGCGAGATGTACCAGGGCATGGACAAGGCCACGGCCGACGGCTGGGCGAACTTCAACCAGAAGTCGCAGGGCTGGAAGAACGACTGGTCAAGGTTTTGGTCCGACTCGTGGGCGGCCTCCTCGACCTACACATGGAACATCGAGAATGACTTCAACTCCATGCTCGGGACCATGGACACCGCCACGACAGGCGCGTGGATGGCGGCGCAGCTCGCCACCGTGGAGGGCGGCGGCAAGCTGTCCGACGAGACGAAGCAGCAGGTCAACAACATCATCGGCACGTTCGACGGCCTGCCGGTCGCACTCTCTGACGAGGGCACGGCCGCCATGCGCAGCCTCGGCGCGAGCATCGAGGCCGGAGGCGTGGAGCTGGGCGACATCTCCAACATGAGCGGCCAGCAGATCGTCGACGCCATCAAGGCCAAGATGGGCGAGGCCGCCGAGGAGGGCCACACGGGCGGGCAGAACACCGCCAACAACATCGCCGCGGGCATGAACGAGGGCCAACCCAACGTCGACGGCGCCGCGCAGAACATCGCCGGCACCACCCGAGGCGCGGACGTGAGCCCCGAGGGCTTCGGCTGGGGCTCCACGCTCGCTGGCAACCTCACGGGCGGCCTGATGTCGGGTCGCGGCGGCGTGCAGGGCGCGGCTGGCGGGCTCAACTCGGCCCAGGGCGCGGCTGACGCCAGCGGCCAGGGCGGCGGCTGGGGCTCGTCCCTCGCGGGCAACCTAGCTGGCGGCCTGAACTCAGGTCGCGGCGAGGTGTCGGGGGCGGCGAGCGGCCTTGCCTCCGCGCAGGACAACGCGAGCCGCGCCGGGGACGGCTGGAGCTGGGGCAACGACCTGGCCTCCAACATCGCGGGCGGCCTTCGCGCGGGCATCTCAGCAGTCAGCTCGGCGGCCAGCGCGGTCGCGTCCGCCATCAGCGGCTGGCTCCACCAGTCGGTCGCGGACTACGGCCCCCTGCACTACACCGACGTGTGGGGCGTCCACCTCGTGGAGAACATCGCCGAGGGGATGGAGGACTCCATCCCCGAGCTCCATCGCTCGGTCATGCGCGTGGCGAGCGAGATCGGCACGCTCTCAGACGTTCCCGTGCTCCCGGACCTCTCGCCGCAGTCGGTGGCGAGGGTGGAGCGCATGGGCCAGCGGTCCGCATCCAGGGCGGCGTACAGCGCGTACGCGGCCGAGATGTACAAGGCCATGTCCCGCGCGCTCAGTGACTCCGACCTCGGCGTCACGACCGTCAACGTGAACGGCAACACGGTCAACGACCGCGCGGGCATCATGGACATCTCGCGCGAGTACCTGCTCGAGCTCCACAGGAAGGGCGTGATGTAATTGGCAACTCTGGCAAGGGGGACGTACCGCGTGTTCTGCTGCCAGCTGGCGGGCCGCTGCATGGACGTGCAGGGCGCGTCGGCTGGCGCGGGGGCCGCGATCCAGGCGTACCCCATGAACGACTCGAACGCCCAGCGCATGTTCCTTGACCCCGTGCCGAGCGGCGACTACCAGGCACTCAACCCGCACTGCCAGTCCGAGAGCATGGCGCTGGTCGTGCGCGCCGAGGGGCTGACGGGCAAGCGCGTCATCCAGGGCGCGCAGTCCGGCACCCTCGGCAGGCTCCGCCTCGGCAACAAGGCCAGCTGGACCTACGAGGGCAACACGCTGGACAGCTACTCCATCGAGGAGCTTGCCGCGCTCGGCTGGATCGGGGTCGACTCAGCCGGCAAGTGCGCAATCGTGAACGGCCCCGCCACTCGCTGGGCTTTCTGCCCCAGCTGGCGCTACCAGCCCTCCGCTGGTAGCTACTCGGGGGCCATGCTGTACCAGGCGAACAGCCCCGACGCCTTCGTGCGCTCGGGCGGCGTGCTCGTGCTTCCCTCGGGGGCCTCGTGCACGCCAGAGGTCGCCGTGGCCGAGGCGAGCTACCGCGGCAAGTGCCGCTGGCGGTACCGCGACCGCGACACCTCTGGCACATGGGGCGCGTGGAGCTCATGGCGAAACGGAGACAGCGGCAACACTACCGCCAACATGGGTTGGGGCACCGCGTGGGTTTCCTCTAGCAGCACAAAACAAGGCACGTCTGCCCGCGGCGCGGTCGTGGCAGAGTGCACGGCCTTCACGCCCTCCGTCTCAGGCGTCACGCGCAGACAGGTGCAAGTGCAGGTTGTCAAGTTCGGCGGCTACGAGGCCAACCCGATGTGGTACAGCTGCGGCCCCACCTACACCACCGAGTTCGGCATCGTGCCCAGCTTCGAGCTCGACCTTTCCGAGACCGTGTGTGTCATGGCCGTCGACGGCCTGCGCGTCACCTACGACTCGGACTGGCCCCTCGACGGGTGCACCGCGAGGCTCACCGTCCGGGACGGGGCCAACCTGGTGGCAGACGCCACGTTCAGCGGCGAGGAGGGCTCGGGCACGCTCACGGTGCCCTACGACCGCGTCAGCTACCTGCCAAACGAGGGGGACACCGTCACCGTCGAGGTCACCCTCACAACGGTCGACGGCATCGCGCGGAAGGCGAGCACGAGCGTCACGGCAAGCTACGATGGCGGCCACCAGGCCACCATCGACCCCACGTACACGCTCAATGGCTCCATCCTCACCATCGGCAGCCTGCCGGAGGACACCGTCACCTACATGATCTACGACGGCACAATGCGCAAGATGACCGTGGCCGGCGCGAGCGGCACGGTGAAGATCGCCCCGCCGCTCGGCAAGCCCTACGACCTCTGGCACATGCTCATCGACCCAGACGACCCCACGGGCGAGACGTGGGCGAGCAACAGGGACGCCATGCTCCACGTGCCTCCCGTGGACGGCGCGCGCTGGGTTACCTCGCAGGACTGCGAGCTGGACCTTTGCCTGTGCGCAGACGTGGAGGGCATCCCCGAGCTCGTCATGCAGGTCTCGCCGTCAACCGAGTCATCCGAGGTCTCAGGCAGGGCGCGGCCCCTGGTCACCTACTCGGGCGTGGCGACCGAGACGTGGACCTGCGTCGGCACGCTCTCCCCAACCACATGCGACGACCCTGACGCGGCGGCCGACGTTGCCGAGAGGATCCTCGAGACGGGCCACGTCTACTTTCGCGACCACAGGGGGCTGTGGCGGCAGGCAGGCGTCATCGGCGGCAGCGTCGACCGCACCCACGACCGCTGGTACCGCGTCTCCGTGGACCTGGCCGGGGAGGTGTGGTAGATGGCAGTCGACTGGCTTAGGGGCGACCTGACGCACCGGCTCAGGCTGGTGCAGGTCGACCCCATCACGCTGGCGGTGCGCGGCGAGCTGTCGGGGCCGATGCCCACGGGAACGCTCTCGCTTGACTACTACGCGGACACCAAGGCGAGCGCTAAGGTCGAGACCTCGAACGAGGGCGGCGACGGGTGGGACGGCACCGCCGCCATCCGCCTCGTCCACGAGGTCAGCGACTACACGGGGCTGCTGCTCACGGAGAACCTGTTCACTGGCTACGTCCGCGAGCGCAGCGTCGAGACCTCGGCAGGCACCAACCACGTGAGCTACGAGCTCGGCAGCGCGCTGTGGGCGATGCAGGACGACCTGTCGGTCGGCAACTCCATCGCGCGCGGCAGCAACGTGCGCACCGCCATGGACGCGGTGTTCAGAGCCTGCATGGGCAGGCGGCACCGCTACGCCTCAGACGCGACTGGGGCGGCGGCGTCCTCGGCAATCGTCTGGAAGCCCTCGACGTCGCACCTGTCCATGCTCTACGAGATGTGCGACGTCTGCGGCACACGGCTTGACCTCGACGGGGACGGCACCGTCGTGGTGCGAAAGTACGTTGCCCCCAGCGATCGCGGCGCGGACTACGACTGCAACGCCGTCCCAGGCCGCGGCGACCTCATCGGCCCCATCACGACCGCCGACGCCGAGGTACTGCTGGACAGCGGCCACATGGTAACCGCCACGAGCGGCGACGCGACCGTGGTCGGCACCGCACACAGGGGCAGCGGGCGCGCAAGCGCCGCGCAGCGCGGCTACAACAAGATCGGTCACACCTCCGAGACCGAGCTCTCGCCCTTCACCAACGCGAGGGCTGCGAGCGCGGCGGTGGGGTACCTCAACCGCGAGAGCGCAATCTGGGAGGTCTCGCACGGCATGACCTACAAGCCGCTGTCCATAGGCGCGATAGAGCGCCTGCACCTAGACGGCCAGGCACGGAAGTGGCTGGTCAAGAGCGCCGACCTGGACATGGCGCGATGGACCTGGAAGCTCGACATCAAGGGAGGGTGGTAATGACCGAGAACGAATTGGCGAGAGCCCTGTTCGGCAGGCGCGAGCAAGATGACACCGTCTCCGTCGTGGTGGGCCGCGCGCTCACCGACTCCGAGAACGGCACGGTGTACGTCGACGTGGGAGGTGCCGTCAGCGGCGACACCATCGTCTCCGACCCCGAGACTGGCGAAGTGTCCCAGACTGACGGCGCGAGCCAGGGCATCGAGGTGCCGACCCCCGGGGGCATCAAGGAGGGTGACGTCGTGTACGTCATCATCGACGGCTCAAAGCCTGTGAACGCCACGGGAGAGGGCAGCACCGACGCCGCCGCGGAGGCCGCCGCGAGGGCCGAGCAGTACGCGGGAGAGGCGCAGGAGAGCGCGACGCTGGCTAGCGGGTACGCGAGCAGCGCCCTGGCTGGCCTCTCGGCGGTCGAGTCGGTGGAGGAGACGCTAGCCTGGGTGACCTCCCACGGCTTCATGTCGCCCGCGCTCGACCCCGAGCCCGACCCGACGCGCGTCTACTTTGTCAGGGACGACGAGGGCCGCTTCGTGACGACCCTCTACTCGTACGCGCACACCACCGACACCGAGCCGGACCCGGCAAAGACCTACTACGTGCCGCTGGACGGGCACTGGGTTGCGGTGGCGTCCCCCGACGAGGGCGACATGGCGAGCTACTACGAGCGCACGGTGACGCGAGACGTCGCGTTCTCCGCCGTGGCCACGCCCGACGCGGACGACATGGCGGACTACTACGTCCTGGACGTGAACCAGAGCCTGCAGAACTTCACGACCACGCACCTGTCACTGACGACCGACGGGCTCTGGGTGCGGCTCGGCACGGGCGGCTCGGGCATCCTGATCGCGACGGGCAACGCCTCGTCCCAGGCATACTCGCAGGCTGGCGTCTACATCGTCGGCGAGAACGGCGAGACGCTCGCGCGCTACGGTGCCACGACCGTGCTCGGCGACCCCAGCGGCTTCCACATACAGGCGGATGGCAGCGAGATCGGCTTCTACCACGGAGCCACGCGCGTGGCGTACGTGAGCAACAACCAGCTCTACATCAACCAGTCCGTGGTGGTGACGGCCATGCAGGTCGGCGACCCAACGAACGGCGGCGCGGCGTGGCAGTGGGTGCTCGCCGCGAGCGGAAACCTGACACTCAAGTGGATTGGAGCGTGACAAGATGGCAAGCGTAATCATCGGCGACTACGAGTACACCCTGAACAGCACGAGCGGCACCGCGTCCGCAAAGGTGACGGACAAGTCAAAGTCCTCGTACGGCGCACTGCAGAGCAGCGTCTCGTATGGTGGCAAGACCTGGCCCGTGACGAGCCTCCTCGATTGCTTCAGGGACTGCACGTCGCTCGTGACGGCACCAAGTATCCCCAGCTCGATTAAGTACATGCATGCGGCATTCAGAGGATGCGTCTCGCTCGCCACCGCGCCAAGCATCCCCAGTTCGGTCACAAGCGTCTACGCCTGCTTCAGAGGCTGCACGTCACTAACAGCCGCACCTGTCATGCCGAGCAGTATCGAGGATATGGGCTTTACGTTTCTTGGCTGCACGTCGCTCGTGACGGCACCGTCGATACCATCGAGCCTCAAGTATCTCAACGGCTGCTTTAAGGGATGCACTGCGCTCACGGGAAGCATTACCACGATGGGCGCAGCTCCGACCAACTACGATGAAGCCTTTCTTGATACCACTCTTCCCATCTACCTCAACGTCTCCAACCAGGCAAACCTCGCCGGCTGGAAGCAGGTGGCCGACCAGTCCCCCAACGTCAAGGTGGTATGCCCCGCAGCCAACCCCGTGCCGACGTGCTCGGCGAGCGTCATCCGCGTGGCCTCGCGCGGCTCGTCAGTCGAGGCGGAGGAGGGCACGTGGGCGATGGTGTCCGTTGACACCGCAGTGAGTGACGACTACGTCATCTCCAACTCCGCACACGCCCCCACCGTCAAGCTGGACGGGGGCTCCACCACCGTCTACGATGCCAGCGGCACCGCGAACTACAGGTGCTGGGTGAGCCTCGGCGACCTCGACAAGCACGTGATCTCCGTCACGCCGCAGGACGACCACAAGAGCGGCACGGCGGTCACCGTCACGCTTGCCGCCTCGTTCGCCACAATGGACTTCCTCGCGGGCGGCAACGGCGCGGCCCTGGGCAAGCACGCGACCAAGCAGGGCGTGCTGGACATAGGATGGGACGTCGAGGCGGACGGAGACATCACCGCAGACGGGGCGGTCAGCGGCGCGAGCGTCAACGCCACAGGCGACGTCACCGCCGACGACTGCAAGAGCGCGAACTACAGCCTCGAGGCCGTCGGGGATTCCATATCCCAGCTATCTACGGTACCTGCCACGCGCAACACGACAAACACGACAAGTGGGTGGATACAATACGAGCGCGTCAGGAGACAGGTGACCGTGAACTTGGTGCTGAACTGCAAGGCAGTGTCAGCAGGAGCCGTCCTCGCAACCGGCCTTCCTCCCTCGTTTGCAGCGGGGAACGGGGTGATTGTTGCCTCGGGGAACAAGGCCATCTGCGTATACGTGGACGGAAACGGCAGGCTTGTGACAGCCACGGCCATATCCGCCGCCCAGTACCAGGGGGCAATATCATATGTGTGCCCCTAGTCCTGCGTGAAGTAGCTCACGTGGCACGTCCACCAGCCAATGTCAGGTCGTGTGATGTCCAGGCAGAGCGTGCCGTCTGCATCCACGTACATGCGGCATGACTTGTTGCCGTTGGTGAGGGCGGCGGTGCACCAGCTCCTCTCGTACGGCCGCGGCAGTCCTCTCACGAACACCGCACCCTGCGATGTCCCGGAGTTGGACTTCACCTCGAAGATGAGGTGCGCGCAGACCTGATCGGCACCGCGCCTCACGACGCTGTTCGAATGGACGTTCACGCCCGTGCCCCCGGTGTAACCCGTCAGCTTGCGTGACTGGGATATGGAATGCCATAGTATTCCATATCCCAGGTGACCACGGCAAGCGCCACGCGCAACACCAGCACCACGTCAGGCGGCTTCATCACGTACACGCGGTGCGGGCCGCAGGTGGTCGTCTCCGTCTCGCTGAACGTCGCCACGATCGCCAGAAACACTGTGGTCGGCTCTGGGTTGCCTCTGCCCACAGCCAACGCCTTCATGCCGACGTCGGCGAGCGGCAACAGGTCCTGCCCGATGTACGTGGACTCCGCCACCGGCAGGCTGATACTTGCCGAGGCTGCGCCCAGTGCCGGCTGGTACAACGGCAGTGTGCCGTACTTCACGTCTAGCTAGGCGTCTGCCACGAGCCCGTCTCGGGCGTAGAGCACCACTGGGTAGATTGTCACATCAGTGGCCGAGCCTGTCTTTGTGGCACCACCGTACACGACCAGCCTGTACCCGCTCGGCGACGAGCTTGCCGCCTCGATCCAGAACAGAGTGGCCACGTGCTGCGAGGCGTGTGCATTGTTCCAGTACGCCACGGCCACCGGGCGATAGCCGCTCAACTTTGGGAGGTTGAGAGACACGTTCCAGCCTCCGCCAGACGCACACGTGGTGCTCCCGCTCACTTCCTTGAGCTTAAAGAGCGGCAGACTCAACTGGGATATGGAATACCCTACGGCATTCCATATCCCACCCGACAAGAGCAACGAGCATGCGCGCGGCGAGCGGGGTCACGTTGGGCGGCACGGCGGTGTTCAACTGCGCTGGGCAGGTGCTCGCCTGCCTGACGTTCAACGTCTCCAGCTCCGCGCCGTCCTCTACGCAGTCGGCACTGGTGACCGGCCTGCCTCGGCCGAGCGTGGAGACCTACGCGGTTGCCTGCAACGCCGCAGGGCAGAACCAGAGGGTGTACCTCGACGTGAACGGTGCCCTGCGGCTTGATGGCTCGCGTGTGGGGACCGGGTGGTTCACGTGCAACTTCCCGTATGTGGCGGCTAGCTGACGAAGTACGAGTCTGACACCGTGTACCAGTCGATGGACGGCCTCGGGGCGTCGAGAGACAGGTCCCCGCCGCCTCCGATCCTCAGGCGGACAGCATGGCCCTGCCTGTCTGCGCCGACGAGGTACTGCGCTTCTCTGGCCCTCGGCAGGCCGGTGATGATGTTCGACCCCGCCGCGCTCGGCGAGGACGAGGACATCTGGAAGATGAGGCTCAGCTTCACTTCCGCGCCGTGCCTGTACACCCTGCTCATGCTGTTTATGCTCACGCCCGTGACACCAGCATAGCCGCCGACCGCCTGCGGCTGGGATATGGAATACCCTATGGCATTCCATATCCCACCCCACGAGCTACACCGCCACCCGCACGTCCAAGACCACGGGCGGCAGCGCGCGGTACACGGCGTACGGCAATCAGGTGGTTGCGAACATCTCGCTCAACTGCAACGCCATCAGCCGACTTGACGTGGTTGCGACTGGCTTTCCGATACCCAGCGCGGCAGGCGCGGACGGCATCGTGGCAGCAACGAACAACCGAGTGATACCCGTCTACATCGACGCGCAGGGGCGGCTCACGATGGGCAACGCGAACACGGCAGGCTGGTACGCGGGGCAGATTGTCTACTTCGTGGACTAGCCAACCATGCCCGTCCTCACGTAGAGCACCCTCACAACCTCAAAGATGTCGTTGTATGCCGTGCTGGTGAGGTTGCGCGTGTAGGTGTAGACGGTCTGGTTGCCCACGTCCACGAGACATGCTGTGATCGCCGTGGCGTTGCCTCGGTTGTTCTGGAAGCCGACCACGCCTATGGCCTTGTACCCGCTGACGGGCGTGACGTTGAACGTGTTGCCGCCGCCTGCGTTCGCGCCGACGGCATGTGTGCTGCTCTGGACATTCACGACCTTCACGGCCTGGGATATGGAATATCACGCGCGCATCACTAGTGCCTCCCACGCCCTCTGCGCCTCGCGGCACACTGTGCGCCTCGGGCGTATGTAGTGCTCATAGGCCGTGGATATGCCCACGTGGCCGAGAAGCAGCGCGACGGTCTCTATGCCGACGCCTGCCTCTATCGCCTGGCTTGCCCACGAGTGCCGCAGCTCCGACATGGACATGCTACCGAGCCCGAGCCTGCGCATGGCGGCGGCGAGCCTGCGTGACACCGCGTCAGGGCGCAGCTCGCACAGGAGCCCGTGGCCACGCAGCGAGCGCAGGCGCACGAGCGCGAACCGCGGCAGCACCAGCGTGCGGCGCGACCTCTCCGTCTTGGGCTCGACCTCGACCACCTCACGCGCGACCACCTGACGGCTGGCGCGGACGCGCACCTCGCCCGTGCGGAAGTTGATGTCCGACCACCTCAGCGCGCACGCCTCCCCGCGACGCAGGCCGAGCGTGGCGGCGCAGAGCACGACGGCCTCTATCTCCGAGCCCCACAGGCCGCGCAGCAGCTCCCGCGTGGCCCTGGGCGCGAGCACGCGCGGCTCGTGCGCCGCCTTCCTTGGCAGCTCCACGCCCTGCGAGGTCGGGTCGTACACCCTCAGCCCGAGGCGGCGTATGGCCCAGCGTATGACCTGTCTCAAAGTCTTGTACGCCTTTTCCGCGGCCCCTGGCTGCTCGAAGGAGTCAACCCATGACTGAATGTCAGCGACGTCGATCTCCCCGACCTCCACCTGTCCCCATCGCGGGAGGACATGGACGCGCAGGGCCGACTCGTAGCCCGCGAGGGTCGAGGCGCGCACGCGCCTCCTCTTGTCGGCCAGGTAGGCGCTCGCCGCGTCTGCAAACAACATCAAGACCACCCCTAAATCCCACGCGCGACCCTGCGGTCATACGGGCGCGGCGCGTGGGATTTACGCACCCAAACCGACTTAAATAGGAGAACAAATGACTACACCAGAGTACATCGACGCATTCATCGCGCCCGTCCGCGACAACGACACCGCGCAGGTGGCCATCGCCGCGGTGATGCTGCTCACGCTCGTGGACGTCGCATTCGGCGTCGTTGGCGCGCTCGTGCGCCACGAGTTCAGCAGCAAGACCATGAGGGCGGGCATCGGCCACAAGTCCGCCTCCTTCGGCATGATGATCGTCGGAGACATCGTGGACGGCACGCTCGTGGGCGGGCTCGACCTCGGCTTTGCCTCGCCCGTCCTGGTCGCCATCTGCGGGTACCTCGCCATCATGGAGATCGGCTCCGTTCTCGAGACGCTGGCGCGGCTCAACCCCGACCTCGCCGACAGCCCCGCCTTCCGCCTACTCAAGAGCGTCACGGAGCACGACGAGGGGGCGAGCGACTAATGGCCAGCCTTGACGAGTTCTGCGACTACATGTGGATAGCCTGCGAGGAGTGGGACCTCGGGTACGACCAGGACAACCGCTGGGACGTGCGCGACGGCGGCGAGTGCGACTGCAGCTCGCTGGTGATCACCGCGCTCAACGAGGCCGGCTTCGACACCGGCGACGCGACCTACACGGGCAACCTCAGCGACGAGCTGTGCGCCCGCGGCTGGGAGCGCCTGGACCCCGACATCGACCAGTGCCGCCGCGGCGACATACTGCTGAACGACCGCTGCCACGTCTGCGCCGTCGTGGACGGCGAGGGCTGGGGAGCCACCATCGCCCAGGCGAGCATTGACGAGCGCGGGCGAGCCCGCGGCGGTGCCAGCGGCGACCAGACCGACGCCGAGACGAACACGAAACCCGTCTACTGGTACCGCAACGGCTGGGACTGCATCCTGCGCTGGACGGGCGCCGACGAGGACGCCGAGCGCGAGCGCAGGGAGCGGGAGGAGGCCGAGAGGCGAGCCCGCGAGGAAGAGGAGAGACGACAGAGGGAGATGGCTGACTTGAAGCCCGTAAACAACGAGGGCGGCGACGTCTACCGCCTGTACCACGAGGAGTCCGGCAACCACCACTACACCACCAGCGCGGCGGAGCGCGACAACCTCACCCAAAACGGCTGGAGGTACGAGGGTGTCGCGTGGAAGGCGCGTCAGGGAAGGCGCGCGCTCTACCGCATGTACAACCCCAGCAACGGCGATCATCTGTTGACCGAGAGCTTTGACGAGGCCAAGGCTTGCCAGGAGGCTGGCTGGAAGTACGAGGGCGTCCCGTTCATGGCCAGCGGCATCGGCCCCACGGTCTACCGCATGTACAACCCCAACAGCGGCCTGCACATGTACACCACGAGCGTCTCCGAGCGCGACGGCCTGCGCGGCGCGGGCTGGAAGTGGGAGGGCTGCATCACGGCTTAAGCGACTAGAGGGCGGTGGGCTTCGGCCTGCCGCCCTCCCTTTGTGCCTAGCGGCGCTCCATGGCCATGAGACTGCGCCCGCATATCCGCAGGTAAACGGCTTGCGAGAATGCGATTTACGGGCTTAAAATCAGGCACCCCTACCACATGTAGTGGTAAAACGGGCGTTCTCGGCGAGCCACGGCGGCTTGTGGTGATATAGTGTCCCTCGCGCGAACGGCACCCCGCCAGTGCCGCCCCTCGCAGGGAGCGCGACCCCAGACGGCAACTGGCAGGCTCCGTAAACGCCGCGCAGCGGGAGCCTGGGCACGGTCACGGCGACGTGGCCATGCCGCACGGCGAGGGCGATGAAAAGCCTGAGCCGGTGGGGATCCGCCAGCCTCGCGCTGGCGGCAACCTGCGGACTGACGCCCTCGGCCTCGGCCGGGGGCGTTTTTCTGTGCCTCGATTTTGCGTAACACTTTGATGCACTTTGTCAGAGTTTGCCAGGATTTGCCAGATTTGGGGTGTCCGTGCATAAAAAAGAGGTCAGAGGATTTACCCTCTGACCTCGTGATTCTCTGGCTCCCCGGGTAGGGTTCGAACCTACGACACACTGATTAACAGTCAGGTAAGTTTATATTTTTCAGTACCTCTACCTGCAGGTATGCAGATACTAAATTGCAACACTTTGTCACATTATCTCGCACTTTGTCAGAGTTTGCCAGAATATGCCAGCGATACTTTTCCTCGCATGAAACGGGCCGTCACGCCTCGCGCATGACCCTGCCGACGCCCTCGCTGGCCCTCAGGTAGGTGTCCATCTGAGGGTTGAGATAGTTCGTGTAGAGCACCTGCGAGTTGGCGGAGCGGCCCTGGATGGCGTTGATCACCGAGAGGTCCACGCCAGACTGCTGCATCAGCGTCGAGTAGGTCGCGCGCATGCGCCCGAGGTGGACGAACCTCATGCCCTCCAGCGGCTTGCCCTTGTCGAACAGCGACCGCCAGAGCCCTGGCACGTAGCGCGGGGTCAGGCGGCGCCCCGTGGGCTCGCCGTCGCGCTTCACGCTCTGGCACAGCGGCCCCTCTCCCCTGCACTCCCACAGCGCGTCGGAGAAGGGCGGCACGAGCGGCACCCTGCGCCGCCTGCGGTCGTTCTTGGTGCCCTTCATCCCGTCCTGCGCCGTGTACGCGCCCTCCACGGACACCACGGCGGTGTGGTGCGCCTGACCGTCGACGCCCAGCACGTCAGTCCAGACTATACCCTCCCAGTCGAGGGCGAGTGCCTCGGATCTGGAGAGGCCCGCGCCGACCATGACCGCCCAGATGGGGAAGATCCTGTGGCCACGCAGCTTCGTCAGGCACTTCGCGACCTCGGAGGCCGTCCAGACGTCTCCCGGTCGCGTGTCGCGGCCCCTGGGCAGCGAGTAGTGGTAGCCAGGGCCCATCGGCTGCTCGAGCATCACGTGCGAGAAGTGCGCGGAGTTTAGCACGGCTCGCAGCGTCTTGACGTAGCTCGGAGCCGACTGCGGCGGCAGGCCGTTCACCCACCGCTGGACAACGAGGTTGTCGATGTCGTTGAGGTCCATCCAGCCGAGGTCGTCGGCTATGTGGGCGCGGTAGTCGCTCTCGTAGCCGGCGCACGTGGCCCTCGTGCGGCTCGCTCGCTTCTCGGGCATGAAGTGCCCCCAGAACCACTGGTCGAGCGTGAGCTCGTCCCCAGCGGCGGGACACCTGCCCAGCTCGTCCTGCAGGCGCACGAGCGCGGCGTTGGCATCGGCCTCCGTGCCGCGCACCGTGCGCGTCAGCTTGCGGCGCCTCCCCGTCCTGCCCGTGGTGGCGCTAGCCTGGACCTCCCACACGCCAGGGCTCAGCTCCCTCTTGTAGCCCTTTCCCGGCCTCCCCATGTCATTCTCCTCTCCGGGCGTTGCCGCGCCCTTTTGCCTGCCTACCAGCGCGTCACTGGCCTGTCCTCTCCGTCCGTCTGCCTGCCCGCGAGGACTCGCAGGGCAAAGGCGATGGTGACGGCCGCGTTCACGTACAGCAGTATGTTGGCCACCCAGACGTGCGCCCCTGGGGACGTGCGCGTCAGCGTGGCCATGCCCACCACGGCAGCGACGCCGAGCACGCTGCGCACGACTCCCCTGGCGGTGTTGCCCAGATAGTAGTCGTCGGCTCCAAAGAAGCCGGCTATGACGGCGAATATGACGGTGGTGATCCTGCCCTTCCCTGACTCCATGATGACCTCCCTCATCCTTCAGCTCCTAGACGCACATGATGTGGCCCGCGTGCATCGTCTTGTCCGACTTCCCGATCAGGAAGTCTATCGAGACGTCGTAGACGTCCGCCATCTCCCTGAGCTGCTCTGGGTACGGGTACTCGGCCTCGCGCTCGTAGTCCTCTATGAGCGACGCGCTCAGCTTCGCCTGGCCGCGCGACGCCTGCTCGCGCGAGAGCCCCGCGAGGTACCTGCAGAGCATCATCCTCTTCCCTACTCCTGGTAACACCTGCACTCCTTCCTAAATAGAGATGGTACGCCCGTCGTGCTCGGTCGTGTCGGTGCGACCGAGCAGAAAGTCCACCGACACGTCGTACGCGTCGGCCATGGCCGCGATGGCGGGCAGCAGCGGGAGGCGCTTGTCGTTCTCGTAGTCCGAGAGCGACCCCTTGCTGAGGCCAGTGGCCTTCGATGCCTCCCCCAGCGTGTCGTAGCCGGCTATGACACGACACACCTTGAAGCGCCGACCAAACGTCTTTTCACCTGCCATTTTGTGATTCCTTTCTCTCCCTATTACAAATAATACCCAAAATACAAAATATTTTCGAGTTTCTTCTTGTCTCGTTCCGAACTAGGTACTAGAATGGGTCTCGGCGGCGTACCGACTTAGGAACAAAACGACGCCAACATGAGACGGACGGAGGTGAACAGAGAATGCCACTTCGACTGCGCGAGTGCCGCCAGCTGGCACACATGTCCCAGGAGAAGGCCGCGGAGGTCCTCGGAGTTAGCGGAAGGACGATCAGCAACTACGAGCGCGGCAAGCGCTATCCAGACAGCCGTGTGCTGAATGCCATGGCAGACCTCTACGGGGTCAGCGCAGACCAGCTTATGGGCCGCAAGCCCCTAGTTGCGAACGACTAACCCACTACCAAGCAGCACTCACCGTACTTTGCCAACCGCATAGCAGTGACAGACCAACGGGCAGTCGCGGGCGTCACCGTGAACTCCTTTCGTCTTGCTTCCCTGACTGACAACACAGCGGCGGCCTGCCATCCGCCGCGCTCATACACCCGCGGTGGCGTCCGCGACTGTTCGTTGGCTGTAGACATATAAGAGTGGCCCCACGCAGCGGCAACTGCGCAGGGCCGGTGACATGGTTGGAGGCCGATGTCATTGAACATTGTAGACAAAGCGGGGACGCTGGGCGTCGGCGCGTCCCCGTCAATGCAGAAGCAGCGCCTGTTCGAGGCGTTCGCGGAGGCTAACCCCGGCGCAATCAGGGCCATGGAGGCCAAGGCCGTGAGCCTGGACAAGCGCGGCCTGCACGTGAGTGCCAAGTACCTGGTCGAGTGGCTCCGCTACGAGTCGGGCATCAGGATCAACCGCGTGCGCTACGAGACCCCGATGGGCACGCGCAGCTTCGCGCTCAACAACGTGATAACGCCCTACCTAGCAAGGTGGCTCAAGGAGCGCCACCCCGAGATGCGCATTGAGATCAGGCGCGGGCGTGACGGAGTGACCAGCGATGGCTGACGCCGCAGTGAACAGGGCGTGGCTCCCCTACACACGAGCCGCGAAGGAGTACCTGGGCGTGAGCAGCAAGATCCTGCGAGCCGCGATAGAGCGCGGGGAGCTGCCGGCGTATCGCAAGCCAATCACGCGCCTTCGCAACCCGACGAGGGCAGAGCCCCAGTACACCCTGTTCGTCAACACCAACGACATAGACGCCTGGATCCGCGCGACGTGGGACAGGGCGGGAACGGAGCAGAAATGAGGCATGAGATGACAGACGGCGAGCTGCTCGCCATGACGGCGTTCCTCGGAGTGCTGGCCATGATGGCCCTCTGGGCGATGGTCGGGCTCGTGATGGGGGTGTACTGATGGCCGAGTTCAGGGTGCCGATGCCCATCGAGGAGATCCACGCCATGAACACGGTCACGCCAGAGCAGCTGCGCGACATGGGCGGCACGCCCAGGGTGCGCCGCGTGCTGGTCGAGTGCAGGGACGACTCCGAGGTGGAGCGAGTCACCCGCTCGCTGAGCAAGGTCGGCATCAGCTGGAGGTACGCATGAGCAGGCAGCGCAAGAAGGGAACGGCGTTCGAGTCCGGCGTGCGCGACGGCCTGCGGGAGCACTACGGCGTCGGCGAGGACGAGGTCTACCTGCTCCGCACCCAAGGGGCGAACGACCAGGGCGACGTGGCGGGGCTCCGCGCCCATGGCCAGAAGGTCGTGGTCGAGTGCAAGAACTGCCGCACCTACGACATACCCGAGTGGCTGCGGCAGACGGAGGCCGAGAGGGGCAACGCCGACGCGCTGGCAGGCGTGTGCCTGTTCCACCAGAACGGGCTGGGCTTCGACACACCCGAGAAGGTAATGCAGCAGCCCGTGGTGATGCGCCTGAAGGACCTGCTGGCGATCATCGACGGGCAGAGAGACGAGAGGTGGGATTAGGAGAGGATGGCACTACTCAACGAGAACAAGTTGTTCAGGCTGCTGCGATTCAGCGGCACCGATGACGAGGTCAACGCCCAGTGGCTCGCCGAGCGCCAGAACGGCGTCGGCGGCTCGGACGTGGCCGCCATCATGGGGCTCTCGCCCTGGAAGGCAGCATACACGCTCTGGGCCGAGAAGACGGGGCGCGTCCAGGCCGAGGACATCTCCGGCAAGGAGGCCGTGGCGATGGGCACCGAGCTGGAGTCCGACGTCATCGAGATGTACAAGCGCCGCAACCCCGAGGCCCGCGTGCGCGTGGTCAACGCCATCGCCCAGAGCATCGAGCGACCCTGGGCGCGAGCCTCGGTCGACGGACTCACGAGCGACCCCGAGCTGGGGGTCGGCGTGCTCGAGATCAAGACGGGTGGGAGCGAGAGGGCGTGGGCAGACGGCGTGCCCATGTACTACCGGACGCAGGTGATGCACTACCTCAGTGTCACGGGCTATGCCTTTGCGGACGTGGCCGCGCTCATCGGAGACCACGGGCTCCACTACCACCAGTATCGGATCCTCCGAGACGAGGAGGACATCGTGGTGGTGAACGGCGCGGTGGACACTTTTTGGAACGACTGCGTCAGGGGCGGCAGGGTGCCGCTGGCAGTCGCGTCGGACTCAAAGGCCGTGACCGAGGTCGGGAGCCCCGGCAACGACGAGGTCATGCCCAGTGTGCCCCGAGAGCTGGCGGACCTCATCCGCGAGTACGGCGAGGCCAAGGCCAAGGCCGACGCGGCGAAGAAGGCGGCGGACGACCTCGCCACGGGCATCAAGGGGATGCTCGGGCAGTACAAGGGCTGCGCCACGGACACGCACAAGGTCACGCTCTCGCGCTTCGAGCGCACGAGCGTGGACGGCAAGAAGCTCAAGGAGCTGCACCCCGACGTCTACGCCGAGTGCACCAAGACGAGCAGCAGCACGCGATTCAGCGTCAAGGAAATCAACAATTAGGAGAGGAAGCATGGGAAGTATCGCAGCGATAGCCAAGCAGCAGAAGGCTCAGGTAATCGAGCCCTCGAAGATCCAGGCGGTGCCCATCACCGCCGCCGACGGAACGACCATCATGATCCGCGCCGAGGACCTCGGCCTGTTCGTCGAGGGCGCGGGCAGCGTCACCCAGAAGGAGATCGTCAGCTTCATGATGATGTGCCGCGTCTGGAACGTGAACCCCTACATGAAGGAGGCTTACCTCATCAAGTACGGCTCCTCCCCCGCCTCGATGATCGTGGCCGAGAAGGTGTATGAGCAGCGTGCCGACGCGCAGCCCGGCTACAAGGGGATGAAGTACGGCGTCATCTACGAGGATGCCGAGGGCGTCGAGCACAAGCGCGAGGGCAAGCGCGTGAGCGCGCGCCGCGGCGAGGTGCTGGTGGGCGCGTGGGCCGAGGTCTACCGCGAGGGACGCGAGAAGACCTACACCGAGATCGACTTTGACGAGTACGCCGGCCGCAAGAAGGACGGCTCGCTCAACTCCCAGTGGTCCACCAAGCCGGCGACGATGCTCTGCAAGTGCGTCAAGGCCGCCGCGCTCCGCGACGCCTACCCCAACAGCTTCGCGGGCATGTACATCGCGGAGGAGATGAACGTCGCTGGGGCCGACACCGAGGTCGAGGCCATAGTCGAGGACGCGCCGCAGGAGCGCATAGCCGACACCGCCCCCGCCACGGACGAGCAGGTCGATGAGATCGGCAGCCTCGGCGCTGAGTTCGCCGAGCTGCGCGGGGACGTCTCCAAGGCCGGCGAGGCCATCGAGGCGGCTCTCGCCTCCGAGTCGGTCGTCGCGGCCGGCTACAAGGAGGGCGAGCAGCTGACCGCCCACCAGGCCAACTGCGCCATCGAGGTGCTCCGCTCGTGGATCAGCAAGGTCGACGGCGAGGGGGCGAACAATGGCTAGCGAGAGGCTGAGGGTTGCGCTGCTGTCCATCCGCGCCAGCGGCACCAACCCGCGCGAGGACATGGGCGACCTCGACCGCCTCGCGGAGAGCATCGAGGCCACGGGCGGCGAGCCCATCAACCCGCCCGTGGTCGTGCGCGACGGCAACGCCTACGTCCTCGTGGACGGAGAGCGCCGCTTCCGCGCCCTGCGCAAGCTCAACCCCGACCCTTCCACCAAGGTGACGGTGCTGGCTTTTGATGACTACACCGAGGCCATGAGCGCCGTGGCCATGCTCGCCACGGACGAGAAGAAGACGCTCACCGACGAGGAGCGCGCACGCGGCACCCAGACGGTGCTCAAGCTGGACGTTCCCGAGGAGCAGGCCGCCAAGGCCCTCCACACCGACGTGGATGGCGTGCGCAAGGCGCGCCGCTCCCGCAAGCGGCTCGGCGAGCGCGCGGAGACCATGAGCATGGCCGACCTGCTGGTGTTCGCGCAGGAGGACTGGACGGCCCCCGAGATGGAACAGCTGATGAGGGCGCAGGCGTCGCAGTACGACACGGTCGAGGGCTGCGCCAAGCGGCTCATGTCCAGCCGCCGTGCCGAGGAGCGATTCCAGAAGATGGTCGACATGCTCGGCGACATCGAGTTTGAGGACGCCAAGAGGCCGAGCGGCTGGGAGACGCTGTTCACCGCCACGAGCGTGAAGGCGCTCACGGACGAGCTGGGCAAGGTCGAGGACGGCCACGAGGGCCTCAAGGCGTTCAGGGCGCCCTACGACACCCACGCGCTGTGCGTGTGCCAGGAGCCCGAGCCAGGCGCCGAGAGCGCCAGTGACAGGGCGGAGCGCGAGCGCCAGGAGGTCAGGGACTCCCTCGACCGCGCCAGCGCCGCCATGGGCGAGCTCGTGGCCTCGTGGGTCCGCGCGCTGGTCAGGCGCGGCGAGACGCCCATCGTGGCGCCCGCCCACTCCACCATCCGCGCGACCGTGGAGCGCTACCGCGAGAGGAGCCACGCCGAGAGGGACCTCGCGGGGATCCTCGAGGCCGAGGGGCTGGAGCTGCCCGCCGGCTGCGACCGCGTGCAACTGCGCGAGCTGCTGGTGGCCATCATGGACACCTTCGCCGTGACCGCCTCATACTCGGCCACCCGCCCGTGCCACGACACGTGGGACGGCGGCCTGAAGCTCGCCTGGCGCCCCGACCAGTGCGCCCGCGTGGCCGACATGGCGAGCGAGATGCGCAGCCTGGGGGCGGACCCCTGCGGCGAGAACGTGGAGTGGCTGCTCGAGAAGTGCGCCGAGCACCGCGAGGAGTAGCGGATATGGAGCGTTGGAAACCCGTACCCGGCTATGAGGGCTTCTACGAGGTGAGCGACCGTGGTGATGTGAGAAGCCTCAAGCGGGCGACCACCAGCGGAAAGGTCCTCAAGCTCAGCAAAACAAAGCACGGCTACTTGAAGGTGACCCTTAGCAAGAACGGTGAGCACAAGACCGCCGCAGTCCACAGGCTAGTCGCATTGGCGTTTCTCGAAAACCCCGATAACAAGCAAGAGGTCAACCACAAGAACGGCATAAGAACCGATAACTCGCTCGAAAACCTCGAGTGGGTCACGAACAGCGAGAACCAATTGCATGCGTACCGAGAACTAGGGAAAAAGCCGACCGCCTATTGGAAGAACCGTCCGAGGAAGTTCGCCAGAAGGTTTACTCCGGAGCAAGTCAGGGCAATCAGGTCTGACATGAGGTCATATCCGGAGATTGCCGCTGCCTACCACGTTTCAAAAACAGCAATCAGAGACATCGTTCGTCGGAAAAACTACAGGGAGATATGACATGTCAATAAACAGAGTCGTGATTTCAGGCAATTTGACAAGTTCGCCCGACCTCAAGACAACGCAGAGCGGCACGTCCGTCCTGCGCCTGGGCGTCGCGGTGAACGAGCGCGTCCGGCAGGCCGACGGCAGCTGGGGCGACCGCGCCAACTTCGTGGACTGCGTCGTGTTCGGCAACCGCGCCGACGCGCTGGCAAAGTTCCTCTCCAAGGGCGCCAAGGTCGCCATCGAGGGGCACCTGCGCTACAGCTCGTGGGAGAAGGACGGTCAGAGGCGGAGCAAGCTGGAGGTGATCGTGGACGAGCTGGAGATGATGCAGAGGCGCCAGGACGGCGCTGGCGGGCAGTACCAGCCGCAGCCCTCCCCTGCCGCCGCGCCCGTGGCCAGCGTGCCGCCCGCGCAGCAGCCCCAGCAGGCGGCCATCGCCTACGACGTGACCCAGACAGACACGGACATCCCGTTCTAAGGAGGAACACATGGCAGACAAGAGCCAGAACAGCCTGGGCAGGCTGAACGAGGCGCTCTTTGACGAGCTCGACCGCCTCAACGCCCTGGACCTCGAGGACGAGGAGGCCGTGAAGCTGGAGATCAACCGCTCCAAGGCCATCGAGGGCATCGCAAAGACCACGGTCGACAACGCCAAGATCATCATCGACGCCACGCGCCTGCGCGCCGAGTACGGGCAGCAGGCGTCGGTGCCCAAGCTCCTGGAGGGCTAGCGTGCCCCGCGGGAGGGTGGTGCCGCCCGACTGGCTCAGCGAGCACTACCCGCGCATGACAACGATCGACACCCTGCTTGACGAGTTCGAGCGCGACTTCGGCTGGCGGCCGACAAAGACGGCCGTGTACGTCAAGGCAAACCGCATGGGGCTGCGCAAGAACCCGGTCGAGGGCAGGGGCAACCGCGCCGAGCGCACGATCTACTGGAGCAAGGAGCCGGAGATGGAGCGCTGGATGCTCGAGCACGACCACGGACAGCGCATGGACGACCTCATGGCCGAGTGGCGCGAGCGCTGGGGCTTCGGCATCAGCAGGGGGCAGATTAACCTGTTCCGCGCCAGCCACGGCACCCAGAAGAGGCACGACCACGGCGGCGGCAGGCACCCAGTGCCAGTCGGCACCGAGCGCGTCGGCAAGGACGGCTACATCTTCATGAAGGTGCGCGAGAGGGCCACGGTGCCCATGAGCAAGGACAATTGGCGGCTCAAGCACGTCCACGTCTACGAGCAGGCGCACGGCGCGGTGCCAGAGGGCCACGTGGTCTACTTCGCCGACGGCGACCGCAGGAACTTCGACCCAGACAACCTCGTGGCGGTGCCGCGCTCGCTGGTCGGGATCATGAACGGCCCCGGTATGCCGAGGTGGCACGACGCCGAGTCGCTCGAGGCGTGCGTGGCCCTGGCGAAGCTCAAGCGCAAGCAGGCCGAGGTCCGTGCCAAGGCCCCGCGCACCTGCGGGGTCTGCGGCCGCAAGTTCGTGCCCGACGAGGAGCACGTGAGGATCGGCAACACCGGCATCAGGACGTGCCCCGCGTGCCTCGCCCAAGGGCACAAGTGGAAGGGCGAGCGCGTGTACAAGAGGGGGCGGCGCGCATGAGCGGACGCTACACCGAGAGGGGCAGGGAGCTGAACCGCGCCCTGCAGGAGCACAAGAACGAGGCCGTGCTGGCGTGGCTCAACGCCTACCTCGGCGAGACGCGCGAGAGGCAGACCGACCTCGCGCACCGCGCGGGGCTGTCCGTCAACGCGGTCAGCCGGTACGCCGTGCAGAGGGGCGCGCTGGGCATAGCGAGCCTGATGAGGCTGGCGCTCGCCACGGGCGCGAGCCTGGACGAGATGGTGGACATGGACGGGCTCCGCGAGAGGCTGGGGCTCGGGAAGGGAGAAAAGGACAAGTGAGTGACGAGAGCGAGCAGATGGTGCCGCTGCGTGAGTACGCGGCGCTGTTCAAGAGGTGCGAGGCCCTGACCAAGGAGAACACGCGCCTGCGCGACAGGCTGCGCCGCGAGGCCGACATCAACAGGCGCGTGCGCAGCATCGCCTGGGACATCGTCCTGTGGGGCCCCGGCGACGAGACCGAGGAGGGGCGAGATGAGGCCATGGCATGAGCTGACCAGCCTGCCAGTGCAGCAGGCGAACAGGAAAGCGCTGGGCAAGACGTGCGGCGACTGCGACAACTTCGAGCCCTGCCCGAGCCCCACGTGCCGCTGGGGGCTCTGTCGGGCCGAGCTTGAGCGCTGGGACGGCGGCAACCTCGACGCCTTCGTGTGCGAGGGCAGCGAGGCCGACGAGTGCGAGGACTTCGAGGAGGAGGCATGAGCGACAAGACCGCGACCGGCGTCGACTACCTCGGCACCGCAAAGACGTGCGTGGCAGAGACGAACGGCAACCACCCCGTCGAGTTCGTGAAGGCAAAGGCGCTCCTGGCGATAGCCGCGGCGCTGATCCACATCGCGCAGAACGGAGTGAATCATGAGCATCACTGACGAGCTGAGGGAGTACGCGAATGAGGTAATCCACCGCGAGGACTACATGGCGGGGCTGGCCTTCGACCTGAACCGTATCGCCGACCGCAATGACGAGGTAGTCGCAAGCGAGTACGTCAGGCTGCCCAGGGACGCGGACGGCGAGGTCATCCACATCGGGGATGTGATGGACAACACGCACAAGCGCGGGTTCGCCGCAAAGACCGTCATTGGCATCAGCTACCACGAGGGCGGCAAGATGTGTGTGCGGGTCGATGAGGACGAGCTGCGTTGGCATGACCCACTCAAGCTTCACCACCACCACGAGCCGACCGTCGAGGACGTGCTGCGGGAGTTCGTGGACGAGTTCAACCGCGACGACACCGAGCTGTGCGACGACGAGATAATCGAGCGTTTCGCTGGGCGCATCAAGGAAGTGATGGCGAATGACTAAAGAGCAAACCGCGACCGAGCGCCTGCGCCGTCTTCTGGACGAGCGCGGCGTGGAGTGGGAAGACTATTCGGACGAGAAAGGCAAATATACAAGCTGGGACAACTCTAGCTGCTGGTTCATGGAGTATCCAGACGGATATACGTCATTTGGCATGAGGCGCACCGCTACGCCAGAGCAGGCAATTGCTGCCACGCTGGGGAATGACGGAGTAGAACGGAGTAAGAACGGAGTAGCCGAGCGCGGGACGTGCCATATCGTGGCAGACCGCATGACAGACTGTTATTGGGAGAACGAGCTTGAAACGGAGTGCGGAGCAACGTTCCTTTGGGCAGGCGAAAATCCTGCCTACTGCCCATATTGCGGAGGGAAGGTGGTCGAGTGAGCGCGATCACCCTCCACGAGCTGACGCCCGAGCACAACTGGCCCGGCGCCCGCAAGCCCGACTGGTACGACCCACGGGCGAGGCTCTACACGGGCGTGACGCTCACGCGCGACGGGCACGCCTACGAGGGGCTGCTGACCCACTTCGACGGGCGGGCCACCACGGCCTACCTCACGGACGGCGGGCTCGACGTGTCCGGGCACGGCCCTCGCCTGCTGTCGCGCGAGGGTGACACCGCCTGCCACCGCAGGCTTGTGAGGGAGATCTTCGAGACAAGGAACATGGAGGTGACGTTCGAGTGAGGAAAGAGGTCGACGGCCTGACCGTCACGGTCAGGATGGACAAGAAGGACATGGACGAGCTGATAGCCAGGGCTCGCCGCGAGGTCATGGCAGACGGGGACGCCGACGTCAGGCGCGAGCTGGAGCTGCTGGACGAGTACCGCTATACATGGGAGACCGCGCTGCGGTGGATCAGGTGCGGCGTCTCCGAGGAGGATGACGGCACCTACACGGACATCAACGGCATGTCGCCCCACGAGGCCATGCGCCACGGCATGAGGCGGTGCCTGCTGTTCATGGAGATGCTGGACAGGCAGCACATCAAGGGCAACGGCAACGACGACTAGGGGGAACTGGAATGAGTGTTTATCTGGCGGTGGAGTATCTGAACGGCGCGACGCTGAACCTCGGCGTGCACGAGACCCGCGAGGGCGCGGCCCGCAAGCTGGCGGCCATGGGCTTCGTGGAGGCCGAGGACGGCTCGTGGCGCAAGACGTGGGTGCGCTCCGACGGCTCCGAGTGCCTGATGCTCCGCGGGGGCATCGAGGAGTGGACGGTGGAGGAGTGAGCCGCCCGAGGGTCACCCACGCCGGCGAGGGCGTCGTCATCAGGATCGGCGCGAGGACGCATGAGGTCGTGCTCCGCTACGAGCACGTCACGCTGGAGGTCGGGGGCGAGAGGCGCACCTACACGGCGCGCGAGTTCCTTGACCTCCTGGACTGGTACGCAACAGACGAGATCAACGAAAGGACTACCAATGGCTAGCAAGAAGAGCAGCAAGGCAAGCAAGACCACCAAGGCCGAGGCCAAGGAGACCAAGCCGACCAAGGACACCAAGCCGGCCGCCAAGGCCGCGCCCGACACCGAGGCGTTCAAGAACGGGCGCGTCTACCTCAGCGGCCCGGTGACGGGGATCCCGCGCGACAGGGCCGTGGAGGCGTTCGAGGCCGCCCACGCCCGCCTGCGCGAGCTCGGGGCCACGAGCGTGATGGTGCCCACCCGCGCTGTGCCCGAGATCCTGGACCACGAGCGCGCCATGCTCGTCTGCCTGGGCGAGCTGACCCGCTCCACCGCGCTGGGCCTCCCGCTCTACGACGCGGTCGTGCTGCTGGACGGCTGGCGCGACAGCGAGGGCGCGAGGGTCGAGGCCACGGTCGCCAGCGCGCTCGGCATCCCCTGCGTCGACGTCGAGGGCAACCCTGTCGACGTGGGCGCGGAGTAGTGGCCGCCCTGCTCGGCGGCGTCCTGGTCGCGGCGGCGGCGGGGCTCATCGCGGCCCTGCTGTCGCTGCGGCGGGAGCGCCGTCGCAACCAGGAGCTGGTGGCACGGATCGCGCACGAGAGGCGAGTAAGGAGAGGAGAGCGCTCACATGGGAGAGGTGTCGGCCGCTGAGGTGCGCCGCGAGGCCGAGAGGCCCATGCTCTACTTCGCCCACGACGCTGACGCGGCGAGCGACATGAAGTGCCGCAAGCTGGTGCGCCGCTGGGGCTACGAGGGGTACGGCCGGTGGTGGCGGCTCTGCGAGCTGCTCGCCGCCGAGCACGGTCACCGCCTGGACATGGGTGACGCGGACGTCGCCGGGGTGGTGGCGGACGAGCTCGGCATGACGCTCGAGGAGGTGTCCGAGTTCGTCTCGTACCTTGTCGAAAACTCGTTGTTGAAAACTGACGACGAGGGCCACGTCTGGAGCGAAAGAATGGCAAAGAACAGCGTCCTCTTTGGCAAGAAGAGGGCGGCAGGTCGGGCAGGCGGAAAGAAGAGCAGGAGGAAAGCCAATGGTCAGGGGGTGTAAAGTAAGCACTGCTAAAGCAGTGCTTAAGCAGTGCTTACCAGAGTGCTTAAGCAGTGCTTGCCAGAGTGCTTCAAGCAATATAAATATAAATATAAATAGAAAGCCGCTCGCTTCGCGTGATGGCTCCCATTGGCCGCTCGCGTGCGCCCTCTGCACGCGCAGCGAGCGGCCTGTAACTCATCGTCACTTGATAATGGGGGAATGTCGAAAACTCGGGGAGGCGGTAGCGTGACGGCGCGGGAGTGGCTCGAGGGCGTGAGGGCGGCGCAGCTGGCCGTCACGGCGGCGCGGGAGGCGCACGACGCGGCGCTCGAGAGGATGCAGCCGAGGGGCGGCATGGGCGGCGGCTCGCACGGATCGGGAGGGCACGGCCCGATGGACTCCATGCCGGCGCTGATCGACCGCGAGGCCGACTACTACCGGCTGGTGCTTGACGCGCGCAGGCTGGCCCTGGACGCCACCGACGTGCTCTACGGCAGGTGCGGGGTAAACGGGGGCATAGCCGGCATCCTGGGCGAGAGGTACGCAGACGCCGTGTACCTGCGCTACGTCGAGGCTCTGGACTGGCGCGAGGTGTGCGGTCGCATGGGCTACGGCACGGACGGCAAGTACCCGCAGTCGCTGGCGAGGCGCGCCGTGGCGGAGATCGACTCGCGCGGGCTCGCCGCCTGCAGGTCTTTCGCAGGATGAGCGTTGTGCTCTACCCCCTAAAGCGCTATAATCGGTATGGTGCGACAACTGGCTGAAGGCCCCACGCTTACACGGTGTGGGGCCTTCTTCTGTCTGGAGGCGCGACATGCTGCCCACCTACGACGAGGAGCTGGCCGAGCGGCTGGCCTCCGAACGCGCGAGGTACGGCAACAACAGGCGCTTCTACAAGCGCGCCGAGTGGCGGCACCTGCGTGCCTCGGTCATCGCCGAGTTCAGGGGATGCTGCGCCGACTGCCTCGAGCGGTCGCCCAGCGTCGTCACTCCCGCGACGTGCGTGCACCACGAGATGACGGTGGAGGACTGGCCTGGCTGGGCTCTGTCCGAGTGGTACGTGGACCAGGGGGGTGTGCTCCGTCGCCAGCTTTGGCCACTATGTCATGAGTGCCACGACCGCCGCCACGGACGCCAGGGCAGGTGGTTCAAGAACACGAAAGAGCCGCTGACGCCCGAGAGGTGGTGACCCCCACGGGGTAAAACCCCATTTGGGCAGGGACTCCCGGGGAC
>JAEIGA010001398.1_pt1 | contig 37659 bp, 36 predicted proteins | sample 9270691 | NCBI WGS metagenome assembly JAEIGA01 (sample SAMN17057246, study PRJNA624740) | gut metagenome | biome: biome; isolation source: fecal sample | host: Bos grunniens | place: China: Xizang | collected 2019
CACTTATCACTGGCGTAACCGGCCAAGACGGTTCTTACTTAGCCGAATTTTTATTAGAAAAAGGCTATGATGTACACGGCATTATTCGTCGTTCATCTGTAGACTACCGTGAACGTATAGCACATCTAGAAGGTCACGAAAACTTCCACCTTCACTATGGAGATATGGGAGATTCTATGAGTCTTCTTCAAGTGATAGGCAAAGTTCGCCCAGATGAAATATACAACCTTGCAGCACAAAGTCACGTACAAGTAAGTTTCGATGCACCAGAGTTTACTGCAGACGTAGATGCTACTGGTGTGCTTCGTGTATTGGAAGCAGTTCGTCAATGCGGTCTTACCGACACTTGCCGTATCTACCAAGCTTCAACTTCAGAACTTTATGGCAAGGTAGAAGAAGTGCCACAAAACGAAAATACTCCTTTCCACCCATATAGTCCATACGCAGTGGCAAAATTGTATGGTTTCTGGATTGTAAAAGAATACCGCGAAGCTTATAATATGTTCTGCTGCTCTGGTATTTTATTCAATCACGAATCAGAACGCCGTGGTGAAACCTTCGTAACACGTAAAATCACCCTTGCTGCAGCACGTATTGCGCAAGGCAAACAAGATAAACTTTATCTAGGTAACTTATCTTCACTTCGCGACTGGGGTTATGCCAAAGACTATGTTGAGTGTATGTGGCTTATCCTACAAAACGACAAACCAGAAGATTTCGTTATCGCCACAGGCGAACAACACTCTGTGCGTGAATTCTGCTACCTTGCATTCAAACACGCAGGTATTGAACTTGAATTCGTAGGTGAAGAAGAAAACGAAAAAGGTATAGATAAAGCTACAGGACGTGTACTTGTGGAAGTATCACCAGATTTCTACCGCCCAACAGACGTGGTAAACCTATGGGGGGACCCTTCAAAAGCGAAACGCGAACTAGGTTGGGATCCAACCAAACGCACCTCATTCAGCGAACTAGTAGAACTTATGGTAAAACACGACATGGAAAAAGTCGCCGTTGAACGCGCTGCTGAGCATGTTCGTACAAACCTTGCTGAATATCTTGAACGTGGTATTGTAAAATAATTATGGAACTAACATCAAAAATATACGTCGCCGGTCACCGTGGTATGGTAGGTAGTGCCATAGTACGTGAATTGAAGCGTCAAGGCTATACCAATATAATTATCCGTACACACGCTGAACTTGATTTAATCAACCAACAAGCGGTAAACGAATTTTTCGCTACAGAAAAGCCAGAATATGTATTCCTAGCAGCAGCCAAAGTAGGAGGCATTATTGCAAACTCACAAGGTTTGGCAGACTTTATGTATCACAACATGATGCTAGAAATGAATGTGATACATGCAGCATGGCAAAATGGAGTGAAGAAACTAGAATTTTTAGGCTCTTCATGCATCTATCCACGCCTTGCTCCACAACCAATGCCAGAGTCTTGTTTACTTACTTCTGCACTAGAACCAACCAACGAGGCATACGCATTAGCAAAAATCTCTGGCTTAAAATATTGTGAATATCTAAATCGCCAATACGGTACAGATTATATCAGTTTGATGCCAACCAACCTTTACGGCCCAAACGACAATTATCATCCAGAGCACTCTCATGTGCTTCCTGCACTTATTCGTCGTTTCCACGAAGCAAAAGAAGCAGGATTAGAGTCTGTTACTTGCTGGGGCGATGGCAGTCCGCTACGCGAATTTTTGTACGTAGATGACTTGGCCAACCTATGCGTGTTCTTAATGAACAACTATAGCGGCAACGAAACCGTAAATGCTGGTACAGGCAAAGAAATCAGCATCAAAGACTTAACCACACTAGTGGCAGAAACCGTAGGATATACCGGTAAAATAGAGTGGGATAAAACACGCCCAAACGGCACACCACGCAAACTATTAGATGTGAGCAAAGCCACAGCCCTAGGCTGGACCTATAAAACAGAACTTCGTGATGGTATTCGCATGGCATACGAAGATTTCTTAAACAATCCAATGCGAGCAGAAAGATAAATAATTATTCGGTCACTGAGTATGTCGAAGTGTCCGAATAATACTGAATAATTCAAAAAATAAATATATGGAAAACTGGACTACAGTCATAAAACCGCAAAACAAACTCTGGGAAGTTGATTTCAAAGAACTTTGGCGCTATCGTGATTTGTTTGTAATGTATGTTAAACGTGATATTATCACTCAATACAAACAAACGATTCTTGGACCGCTTTGGTTTATAATACAACCACTAATAACAACTGTTATGTATACGTTGGTTTTTGGTAATATCGCGGGTATCCCAACAGATGGTTTACCACAACCACTATTTTATTTAGCTGGAATTTGTATGTGGCAATATTTTGCGGATTGTTTAAATAAAACTTCTGTTACATTTGTTGCCAATCAAGGAGTTTTTGGTAAGGTCTATTTCCCACGCTTGGTTGCACCACTTTCTACAATTACGGCTGGATTAGTTAAATTAGTAGTTCAATTATTACTGTTTGTAATTATATATATATACTATGCATACTCAGGGGTTCCAGTTATTCCAAATTTATATGCATTATTATTTCCTATTTTAGTGTTAATGTTGGCAGGCTTGTCACTAGGATTTGGAGTTATAGTTTCCTCTTTAACAACAAAATATCGTGATTTGACTATTTTGTTTACATTTATTGTACAACTTTGGATGTACGGAACACCAGTAATTTATCCATTAAGTACAATAACCAATGAGACTTTAAAATTAGCGATGATGCTAAATCCTATAACAGCAATTATTGAAACCTTTAAATATGGTTTTCTAGGTGTAGGTGAGTTCAGTTGGGGCTTACTTGGCTATAGCTTCGGATTTATGCTAGTGGTACTAATCATTGGTATAGTAATATTTAATAGAGTTCAACGTTCATTCATGGATACAGTGTAGTTATGAGTACAGCAATAGAATTTAACAACGTCAGCAAACAATATAAACTAGGTCTTGTTTCTACCAAGACCTTAAGTCATGACCTTAACCGTTGGTGGCAAACAAAAATTTTAAGAAAAGAAGACCCTTATTTAAAAATAGGTTCTGTAAATGATCGCTCTGCAAAGGCCGATAGTGATTATGTGTGGGCACTAAAAAACATTGACTTTAAAGTAGAACAAGGAGATGTAGTAGGTATTATTGGTAAAAACGGTGCAGGTAAAAGTACTTTATTAAAACTATTATCGCGTGTAACCAATCCAACTACAGGTATTATTCGTGCTAAGGGGCGTATAGCATCTCTTCTTGAAGTTGGAACAGGTTTTCATCCAGAACTTACGGGGCGTGAGAATATCTATATGAATGGTTCTATTTTAGGTATGAACAAGCAAGAAATTACTTCAAAACTAGATGAAATTGTAGATTTTTCTGGATGTGAAAGATATATAGATACTCCAACTAAAAGATATTCATCCGGAATGACTGTTCGTTTAGGTTTTGCTATTGCTGCACATTTGGAACCAGAGATAATGGTTGTAGATGAAGTTCTTGCAGTAGGAGATGCTGAATTTCAAAAGAAAGCAATCGGTAAAATGAAGGAAGTTTCAGGTGGCGAGGGAAGAACTGTTCTTTTTGTAAGTCATAATATGGGATCAATTCGCAATTTATGTCGTAATGGTATAGTTCTTAAAAATGGATGTGTAGATTATATTGGTACTGCTAATGATGCGGTAGATTATTATATGCAATTAGATGCTTATAATGAGATTGTATATAGAGAAATAGATAATCAAGTGCGTAAACCAGATATGCCACTTAATGTAGAGTTTATTTCTGTTGAATTTGCTAAAGGCAAAAATTTGTTTGCTTCAGATGAAGATATAGAATTTGTGTTTACTATAAAGGCTAATAAAGATACACCAGAATGTAGAATAAATACTACAATCTTTGGAATGGATGATATCCCAATAGGTGGTGTTTCTAATACAAATATGTTTTCAATAACAAAAGAAGAAACAAAGAAAGTTAGTTTAAAGTTATATAGACATAATCTTGCCTATGGAGAATATAAAGTTTCATTTTCTGTCGGTACTGGAAATTTATTGACAGGTCAAAAAGATTATGATATTATTAGAAACGTACTTACATTTAAAATATCATCCTTATCTATAAATTCTTCATTGGAAGAACAATATATAACACAATGGAAACATTCCTGGGGGAAAATTATGTTCCCATACGAGTCTAAAATAATTGAATAATAATGAAAAAAACACCCAAAATATATGTAGTTATTGTTACCTATAATGGATTAAAATGGTATGATAAATGTTTAGGTTTTCTTGAACAATCTTCGATACCGATTAAGACTATAGTTGTAGATAATGCCTCGACTGATGGTACACAACAATATATAAAGAATAAATTCCCAAATGTGAAGTTAATAGAATCTAATGAAAACTTAGGTTTTGCAAAAGCTAATAATATAGGTATTAGGTACGCTTATGATAAAGGTGCTGATTATGTGTTTTTGTTAAACCAAGATGCTTGGATATTTCCCAAAACATTAGAGTTATTATTAGATTCTTTTTATAATAATAATGATGCAGGAATTATTTCTCCAATGCATTTAAATGGTAAAATGAATTCGTTGGATTTTAATTTTTCTACTAATATGCCGGGAGAATTCGTCTCGGATAGTTATTTTAAAAAATTAAAAAATGATTATGAAGTTCCATATGTAAATGCTGCAGCTTGGTTAATCAGTAGAAATTGTATAGAGACAGTAGGTGGATTTGATACCAATTTGTATGTTCATTATGGTGAAGATATTGATTATTGTAAAAGAATAAAATATTTTGGATATAAACTTTATGTTAATACTTTATCAACAATATGTCATGATAGAGAATTTAGAAAGAAGTTTAATGAGAAATACAAAATAAGTGTATTTAAAAGAGATGAAAGAATTCATAGATTAAAAGGAGAATATGGGAATATTAATATAGATATAGATATAAGAAATATATTGAAAAAAAATAAAATTAAAATTATTAAATCTTTATTTTTTTGTAGATTTAAGAATATAAGCATAATAAAAAAAGATATTGATTTGTTTAAGCAAATAGAACATTCTAGATTTAAAAATATGTCTGGAGGTTTAGTATGGTTATAATATTTATAATAGAATAATGAATAAAACAATAATTTCAATATCAGGATTCGGATACTCAGGTTCTGGAGCGGTAAAAGATTTGCTTTCTGAATTTGATGAGATTTCAATCCCCTCATCTTTTGAATTTCAAATTTTATATTTTCCTGATGGAATTAGCGATTTAGATTATCATCTAAATATTTCATTTTCTAGATTTTATGATTCTGATTTAGCAATAAATAGATTCCTTAATTTGTGTAAGAAAATGGATGTTGATTATGAAAGTACTTTTCATGGACATTTATATGAAATAGCATATAGATATATAAAAAAAATAACATCACTAGAATGGTATTCATATTGGACATATGATAGATTAGGTATCCCTTTATCACATTATAAAGAAATTGAGAGAATCAATAATAAAATATATAAGAAAAACTATATTATTAGTCAGTGCAATAGAATATTACGTAAGATTAAATTTCCCTTAATAAGTTATATTTCTTATAAGGAATTATTTAAAAAGCGTAGAATGTTTTTGGCAATTAGACCTGCTAATTTTATTAAAGAGACAAAATCATTTATTAATGAATTATTATCTTATGTAGAAAATGATAAGCCCTTTGTAGTTTATGATCAATTTTTACCTCCAAATAATTCTTCGTATTTTTATAAATATTTTGAAAATATAAAATCAATAGTAGTGTTAAGGGATCCACGTGACACATGGATTTTTTCAAAATTAAAAAAAATATCATTTATACCGCATACTGATGTAAATGATTTTATTATTTGGTATAGAGAAAATAATAAAAAAGAAGCCCAATTATCAAATGATGGTGTATTAATAATACATTTTGAGGATATTATTTATGACTATGAAGTAACATTAAATAAAATAGTTAATTACTTGGGAATTAGTAACCATACAAGAAAAATGGAGTTATTTAGCCCAGATATTTCTATCAATAATACGCAATTATATTTAAAATATCCTCAATATATAGATGAAGTCAATATAATTGAAAAACAATTATCAGAATATTTATATGACTATGATAAATACACATTAAAACCAAAATTTAACATAAATATCTTTTAATTTATTAATACTATGTCTGAAAAATTAGTATATGTAGGAATGTCTGCAGATATAATACATCCAGGACACTTAAATATTATAAACGAAGCTAGTAAATTAGGTAAAGTTGTTGTTGGAGTATTGACTGATGCAGCAATAGCAAGTTACAAAAGATTACCATATTTAAGTTATGAACAGCGTTCACTTGTTATAAGTAATTTAAAAGGTGTAAGTATGGTAATTCCACAGGAAACACTTGATTATAGACCAAATCTTAGAAAATTAAAACCTGATTATGTTGTTCATGGAGATGATTGGAAAGAAGGTGTTCAAAGAAAAACACGTCAAGATATAATTGAGTGCCTATCTGAATGGGGAGGTCAAGTTAAAGACGTTCCGTATACTAAAGGCATATCTTCAACAATGCTTAATGAAAGATTGAAAGAGATAGGAACAACACCTGATATTAGATTAAAAAGACTAAGAAGACTTATTGATGCCAAAAAGATAGTAAGAATTTTGGAAAGTCATAGTGGACTAACAGGATTAATTATAGAGAATACATCAATACAGAAAAATGGTGTTAAAATAGAATTTGATGGAATGTGGGCTAGTTCTTTAACAGATTCAACTAGCAAAGGAAAACCAGATATCGAGGCTGTAGATTTGACGACAAGGCTTCATGGACTTAATGATGCTCTAGAAGTCACAACTAAACCTATTATTTTTGATGGAGATACTGGTGGGAAAATAGAACATTTCCCATTTATGGTAAGAACTCTAGAACGTTTAGGTATTTCTGCTGTTATCATAGAGGATAAAATTGGCTTAAAGCAGAATTCTTTATTTGGAACAGATGCAATACAATTACAAGATTCTATAGAAGGATTTTCTAATAAGATTAAGGCTGGTAAAAGTGCACAAATAACAAATGATTTTATGATAATAGCACGGGTCGAGTCTTTGATAGCAGGGAAAAAAGTTGCAGATGCGTTAGAGAGAGCTCATGCATATGTTAATGCAGGGGCTGATGGCATTATGATTCATTCAAAAAATAAAGATGGTTTAGAAATAAAAGAATTTTGTTTAAAATTTAGAGACAATGATACTAGAACGCCTATAGTAGTTGTTCCTACCACATATAATCAATTTACTGAAGATGAGCTTTCTGAATGGGGTATCAATGTTGTAATATATGCTAACCATATGTTACGTTCTGCATATCCATCAATGGTAAAATGTGCACAATCAATTCTAGAAAATAGTAGAAGTTTGGAAGCAAGTAATGAATATTGTATGCCAATTAAAGAAATATTAACATTAATAAAAGGAACAAAACAATAATGGTAAATCCAGAATTATTTATAAAGACTCTCTTAAACAATGGAATAGACTTTTTTACCGGAGTTCCAGATTCATTGTTAAAGAATATTTGTGCATATATTACAGATAATATTGATGAATCTAATCACGTTATTGCAGCTAATGAGGGGAATGCTGTAGGGTTAGCTTCTGGATATCATTTATCTACAGGTAAAATTGCAATGGTATATATGCAAAATTCAGGTGAAGGGAATGTTATTAATCCCTTATTATCTTTAGCAGATGATAAAGTTTATGGAATACCAATGTTATTATTAATAGGTTGGCGAGGAGAACCAGGTGTATATGATGAACCTCAACACATTAAACAAGGCAAGGTTACATTAGACTTATTAGATGCAATGCAAATTGCGTATAATATATTATCTGATAATGATTCTGAAGTAATAAATCAGTTGAATTATGCAAAAGATTATATGAAATTAAACAAATGTCCTTATGTTCTTATTGTTAAAAAAGGAACATTTGGCGAATATAGATTAAAAAATGTAGAAGAAACTGATATTGTACTTTCTAGAGAAGAAGCTATTAAAACTGTAGTTGATTGCTTAGAACAAACAGATATAGTAGTTTCTACAACAGGAATGATTTCTAGAGAATTATTTGAATACAGAGAAAGTCAAGGACAAGGACATACAAATGATTTTTTAACTGTTGGTTCTATGGGACATGCTAACCAAATAGCCTTAGGAATAGCAATCCAAAAAAAAGATAGACGTATTTTCTGTTTTGATGGTGATGGCGCATTACTTATGCATTTAGGTGGAATGGCAATTATAGGAAATATCGCACCACAGAACTATATACATATTGTATTCAATAATGGTGCACATGATTCAGTTGGGGGGCAACCTACTGTTGGACAAAAAATAAATTTAACAGCTATAGCAGGAGCTATGGGATATAAATCTATATATTCTGTATTTAATATAGAAGAATTACAATGTACATTATCTTGTATATTAGGTAAACAAATAGACGGCCCAATTTTCATAAATGTTAATGTTAAAAAAGGCAATCGTAAAGATTTAGGCAGACCTACAATAACTCCTAAACAGAATAAAGAGTTTTTTATGAATAATCTAAAATGAATCAATTAGCATTTATAGATAAAAATAATTCTTTAGATAAATTAAAAGCTTATTTAATAGAATTAAATGTCTCTAGAATTTTTTTAGTACATGGTAAAGTCTCATATGAAGAATGTGGCGCAAAATCTATTTTAGAGAATATCTTTGCTGAATTATATATAGATGTAGTGTATTTTGATGACTTTACTAAAAATCCAAAGTATGAAGATGCTATTAAAGGTAAGAATGCATTAATAGAATCTAAGTCAGAATGTATAATAGCAGTAGGAGGAGGCTCTGCTATTGATATCGCAAAACTGATAAGATATTATGCATCTTATGAAACATATCCAACTAAATTAATAGCAATCCCAACAACATCAGGAACAGGAGCAGAAGCGACTAGTTTTGCAGTTATGTATGTTAATGGTATAAAAAAAAGTATTGAAGATGAAATTATTATCCCAGATTTAGCAGTATTATATCCACCATTTACATATAAAAATAATTTATACTTAACTGCATGTACAGGCTTTGATGCATTGGCGCAAGCCATAGAGTCTTATTGGAATAAAAATGCAACAGATATCAGTGATGAATATGCATGTAATGCAATAAAACTAATACTAAATAATTTAGAGAATTGTTTTATATCAATAACCTCAGATATGAGGGATAGTTTGGCGTTAGGTGCATATTATGCAGGTTGTGCTATAAACATAACAAAAACAACGGCACCACATGCATTTTCTTATGCATTCACTAGTAGATGTAATTATCCACATGGCCATGCAGTAGCATTGACATTCCCATTTTTTGCTGATTATAATACAAAAAATAAGACTCGGAAAGATAAGCAGTTGCGTGAGTTATTAGGAGTCAGTGAAGATGAATCGATAAAAAAATTCTTTATAGATTATCTAAAGAAAATAGGGTTAACTTATAAAGGTGTAAATGGATATAATTTAAAAGATTTATTTAATGAAGTTAATATAGAGCGATTAAGCAATAATCCTATAGAGGTCTCACAATATATATATGAAGATTTAGTTTTTACTATTAACGAAGCTACAGATGATTAATTATACATTTATAATTCCGCATAAAAATTCACCTGATTTATTACGTAAGTGTATAGATTCTATACCACACAGAGATGATGTGCAAATAATTATTGTCGATGATAATTCTGAGAGTAGTATAGTAGATTTTGATAATTTTCCTGGTGTAGGAGAGAAATGCACAGAAGTATATTTTACAAAAGAAAGTAAAGGTGCTGGATATGCGAGAAATGTTGGATTGTCTCATGCCGACGGTAAATGGATTGTTTTTGCTGATGCTGACGATTTCTTTAATCCATGTATAAATGAGGCAATGGATTTATATATGACTTCTAAAGTAGAATTAGTTTTGTTTAAAGGAAATAGTATAAAAATACCAAGTGGTTTGCCTAGTTATAGAGGAGATCTTTTTAATGAATTATTAGAAAAGGCATTGCTAACTAATGATTATTCAGAGGTATTAATGTTATCAGTTCCATGGAGAAGATTTATTAAGTATGATTTTATAAGTGAATATAACATTAAGTTTAATGAAGTACGTTGGAGTAACGATGTAATATTTATGGGATATGTCGCAAAATATGTTTCTAAAGTGGAAGCATCGAGGTTAGAAATATATTGTACTACAGAGTCTGATAATTCATTAATTAAAAATACGTCTTTAGAATGTGCTATATGTCGTTTTATAGAAGACAGCAAAAATGTAAAACTATTAAAATGTAGATATAACCATGTAGATATGCTTTTTTATTATCATTTTATAACTTGGTTTAATGTTTATAAAAAAAGTAAAATAAAAGGTATATACTATTTGCCTTATGCTATATGGTCAGCAGGTCATAAATTTTTAAAAGAAATATATAAGGCAAAATTTTTGTAATATTATAAAATGAATCAGCTATTATTATCTATAATTATTATTTCACATAATCAGCGTGACGAGTTAATTCGTTGTGTTGATAGTGTATTAGCTCAAAATATACCTTTTGATTATGAAATAATATTAAGTGATGATAGGTCTCACGATGGTACATTTGAAGTAGCACAAGAGTATGCTTCTAAATATCCATTTATAATTGCAACACAATGTAATTCAGACGAATGTAATCCAGTAAATAATTCACAAAGAAGTGGTTATAATAGATGTAATGGATATAAACAAGCTAAAGGTAAGTATATTGCACATGTAGATGCTGATGATTATTTTAGAAAAGGTGCTAAGGTTTACGAGAAACAGGTAAATGCATTAGAAAAATATCCTGAATGTTCTCTTGCAATGAGTACTTGTTTATGTGTTAGTGAAGGAGAACCATTAGAAAATGGAAGAGTATGGGATTTTCCTAAAGATATGGTTGATGGTGAGATAATTTCACAAGAAGAGTTTGTACGTGGTAATTGGTTTAGACTTAATCAATGTTTTATACAACGTAAAAATGAAGATGTAAATCCTATATCTCTATATGGCAAACGTTATGTAGATTCTGTAATTACATATCATCATCTTCAATATGGACTCATTGTGTATGTGGATGCTTGTGATTATGTATATGTGGCGCATGATGGATCTGTAGTTAATAAATTAGCTAAGGAGAATAATGATAAACAATTGTTATGGAATTTAGGGATTTATATTCCAGTGCTTATACCATGTTGGTGGCTTGATTTTACTATGGGAAATTACTATGGTATGATTAGAGAAAATATAAAAATGGCATTAGATGAATATAAGTTACAACCTAACAATTATAAATCATTATCAGAATTGAACGTTTGGTTTTATAATTGTTTTTGGAAGAAAAACAATTTATTAGATAAAATCCGTTTAAGATTACTTGATTTTTGGTTAAAATTAATGAAGAAATTTAAACTTGAAAATCAATTATTTGTGACTATTTTAAGACTTTTAATAGTTAAATGATTTATGCATAAATCTAACCAAATTACCGTTACCTCACCACTTCTTCCTCCATTAGAGGAGTTTATCCCATATTTAGAAGAAATTTGGGATAGTAAGTGGATTACAAATAATGGTCAGTTTCATCAGAAACTTGAACAGGCTCTTTGTGAGTATCTGGGTGTTAAATATATCTCGGTATTTACAAATGGCACATTGCCTCTTATTACTGCATTACAAGCATTGCGTATTACAGGTGAGGTAATTACAACACCTTATAGTTTTGTTGCTACTTCTCATGCCATTTGGTGGAATGGTCTTCAACCAGTCTTTGTTGATGTTGATCCTATTACAGGAAACATAGATCCAGACAAGATAGAAGCAGCAATAACTCCTCGTACTACTGCTATTATGCCTGTGCATGTGTATGGCAATCCATGTGATACTGATAGGATAGATGCGTTAGCTAAAAAGTATAATCTTAAGGTTATTTACGATGCTGCTCATGCATTTGGTGTTAAAGTGAATGGTAAGAGTCTTTTAGAAGCAGGGAATATGTCAACCTTAAGTTTCCATGCTACAAAAACCTATAATACTATTGAGGGTGGAGCGTTAGTATGTCATTCTGCAGAAATGAAACAACAAATAGATTATCTTAAAAACTTCGGCTTTGAAGATGAAACAGTAGTTGTAGCTCCAGGTATAAATAGTAAAATGGACGAATTGCGTGCTGCGTATGGTTTACTAAATCTTAAACACGTTGATAAAGCTATAGCACATCGCCAAAAGTTAACAAATGCTTATCGTGAAGCTTTATCATCTGTTAATGGTATTTATTTCTTAAAAGATATTGAAGGTGTGCGTCATAATTACAGTTATTTTCCTATATTTGTAAATGCAGAAGAATATGGTATGACTCGTGATGAACTTTACTTCAAGTTAAAAGAAAACGGAGTGCTTGGTCGTCGCTATTTCTATCCGTTAATTAGTGATTTTTCTCCATATAAGAGTTATATATCTGCAAGTAAAGAAAACCTACCAAATGCTAATAAGTTGGCAGATACTGTTATTTGTTTACCACTACATGCTGAGCTTGCAGAAGCAGATGTGGAACGTATTTTAAATATAATTATAAAGAAATAATATTATGAAATTAGCCATAATGCAACCATATTTTATGCCCTACCTTGGATATTTTCAAGCCATAGCAGCGGTGGACAAATATGTTGTATATGATGATGTTCAATATATTAAAGGCGGTTGGATAAATCGCAATAACTTGATAATAAGTGGTCAAAAGAAGATGTTCACTATTATACAAGATGGTGCAAGTCCAAATAAACTAATCAATGAGATTAGTTTTAAGGATAATTTCAAAGGATTTTTAATGACCGTTAAATGCAATTATTCAAAAGCTCCATATTTTAGCGAAGTATATCCTTTGATTGAGTCGATATGTAAGTACCCTAAAAAAGGTTTAGGAGAATTTATATATAATAGTTTTGTTGAAATCTGTAACTTCTTAGATGTTAAAACAGAACTAATTTTATCATCTTCATTTGAAAAAGATAATTCTTTACGTGCAGAAGAAAAGGTAATGCATATCTGTAAACTTTTTGGTGCAGATACTTACATAAATGCAATTGGTGGCCAAGAATTATACTCAAAAGAAGAGTTTAAAGAAAATGGAATTGATTTGTATTTTATCAAAATGGATGATATTAAATACAAACAATTCTCAGACGACTTTGTTCACCATCTTTCTATCATAGATGTGCTTATGCACAATGGTAAAGAAGGAACAAAAGAATTGTTGAATCGTTATACTTTAGTATGATGCAAGAACCATTAGTTAGTATTGTTACTATTACATATAATCATGAACCTTATATACGTAAATGTATTGAGGGGGTTCTGATGCAAAAAGTAAACTTTCTAATAGAGTTTATTATAGCAGAAGATTGTAGTACAGATGGAACACTGGCTATATGTAAAGAATATGCAGAAAAATATCCTAAGTTAATTAAGTTAATTACTTCAGAAAACAATGTCGGTGCATTACAAAATGAAGTTAGAGCAATTAATGTTGCAAAAGGTAAATATTTAGCCTTTTGTGAAGGTGATGATTATTGGACAGATTCTTTAAAATTACAAAAGCAAGTTGATTTTTTAGAAAATCATCAAGAGTATAGTGTTTGTTTTACAAGATATAATATATATTACGAAAAAACAAATACAACGGAACCTGGATATGCAGAATTTTTATTTGATGGATTACATCATACAGATTATACAGATGTAAGTATAGAAACATCAATAAATATATGGTGTACGCAATACCTAACGTTGATGTGTCGTAAGGATTTATATGATAATGAACTATACAAAAAATATAACTATTATAGGGATACGCATCAAGTATATCATTTAATGTTGCGAGGGAAATGTGCAATGTTAAATTTTGTGGGTGGAGTGTATAATATTACAGGTAGAGGTGAACATTCACATAGAGACGCCATTAGTCAGTTGCAGATGACATTAGCTGTAGATACAGAATTGTGGAAATTTAATAACGATAAGCATTGGAGGGACTTGTGTATGCGAGTAATGCAATATTTAATAGATAATTATGATGGAAGAGATAATATGTTATTTCTTAGATACGCATTAAAGATTTTTTATTATCGAGGTGGATTAGGTAAATTTGTGAAAAATATAAGGAAGGTTCTTTTTAGTAATTATTATAATAAATAATATGTTAGGTATTTTGTGTAAGATATATCGTAAAATTCATAGGTATTTTTTAAGAAAACGACTTAAGAATAAAGATTTTACGATATTAGCGCCAACGTGTATAGCTGGAGTAATGTACCATGAATTAGGTTGTAAATTTAATTCTCCTACAATTAATTTATGGATGTATGATAAAGATTTCTTGAAATTTGTACATAATTTGGAACATTATTTGAAGCAAGAGATTAAATTTGTGAAAACTCCGGGAGAAGACACACCAACTGGTTATTGTGATGATATTCTAATTCACTTTAATCATTATCATTCTGAAGAAGAAGCGGCGAAGAAGTGGTATGATAGATGTAAAAGGGTAAATTTAGAAAACTTATATATTATAATGGCAGATCAACCTGATGGTGGAATTATTACACACGAAGATATGTTGTCATTACAAAAGATTAAATGTAAAGGTAAGGCTGTATTGTCCATAAGAAATTACGATGACATAGATTATATTATAAATTTACCTAAAGATCCTAATAAAGAATGTGTTAATATGTATATGTTTGATAAAAGTCCTATACTAGGAAGATATCGTTGGGAAAGAGTTTGGGATTATGTTAAATGGTTAAATAAATGATTACTCCTAAGATAAGTATAATATCTGTAAATTTCAATGATAGCATTGGATTAAGTAAAACAATTAAAAGTCTTGAAGAACAATCTTTGAATTCTCAAGATATAGTAGAACATATTATTGTTGATGGTGGTAGTACTGATAACTCTGTTGATTTAATAAAAGAATATTCACAAAAACGACATAATTATAAAATCAAATGGATTTCTGAAAAAGACAGAGGTATATATGATGGGATGAATAAAGGAATACAAATGTCAAAAGGTGAGTATTTGTATTTTCTAAATGGTGGAGATGTTTTAAATAATAATAAATCGTTAAGTAATATATTAACTATAATAGAAGGTTCGGATATTATTGTAGGAAGAGTAAATTATGTATGTGATGGATTAAAGGTAGGGGAGTCTTATATATTAAAAGAACAAGACTTTAGTCTATATTATATGTATTTAAATGGTATATGTCATCAAGCAGCCTTAATTAAAAGAGAACTACTTTTGGCTAATCCATATGATATTTCAGCGAGGATAAATGCAGATTGGAAATTCTTTGTACAATCAATAGTTTTGAATAATGCATCTGTTTATACTACAGATATTGTTTTGGCAGATTTTGACAGAACGGGTTTAAGTTCTAGAAATTTAGACAAATTATTGATAGAACGAAGAGAAATATTGGAATCACTCATTCCTAAACGCATTAGTTCTGATTATTTAGAGATTTGTCCATATTATTATGAAGTCATTAGGGTTTCATGGCTTTTAAAACATCCTTTTTTCTATAAGCTATATAAAACTGTTACAACATTTGGACGCAAATTATTAGGTTATGATTAGTATTGTAATTCCATTATATAATAAGCAAGAAGCTATAAAAAAGACACTTGCATCAGTTATTTCTCAAACATATACAGATTGGGAATGTATTGTAGTCAATGATGGGAGTACAGATAATTCTGTTCAAGTAGTAGAATCTATTATAAGAGATAATAAATCTTACAATATAAGATTGTATAATCAATTAAATGGTGGTGTATCAAAAGCTCGTAATACAGGTGTACGTGAGTCAAATGGAGATTATGTAGCATTTCTTGATGGAGACGATTTGTGGGAACCAACATATTTAGAAGAACTTTACAAATTGATAAGTGATTATCCTAATGCAGGTATATATGGAATAGGATATGGTAGGATAATTAATGGTGTAAAATATCCGGTTACTACAAAATTGGTTGATGAGTTTAGAGGAATAGTAAGTAGTGTTTGGGAAGATAATTTAATGTTATACTGGACAAGTAGCAATACATGTTGTAAGTCTAAAATAGTTTTATTTGATGAGAATTTAACTCATGGTGAAGATTTAGATGTTTGGTTGCAGTTAATGCATAATGGATCAGCAGTCTTCTATAATAAGATTTTAGCATATTATGTTTTTGACGCCGAGAATAGAGCAATGAATAAAGTTCCGCCTATTCAAAAACATATAGTTTCTGTTATACCTCTATATAATCAATTTAGAAAAGAAAATTCGTCTTTTAGAAAGTCTTTTGATACACAGATGATTTATTTTTTATATGAGTATATGTTTACTCCTTATAAAAAAGAAGCAAAGAAACTTGCTAAATTATTAGATTATAGTCAGTTGAAATTTACATTAAAGTTTAGAATGTATTTTCCTAATATGTACAAACTTATAATGAAAATAAAGAATATTATTTAATGAGTTCCCTTAGTAGATTATATTACATAGATATTTTAAGAATTTTAGCAACAGTAATGGTCGTTATGATTCATACTTCAGGAATGCTAATGCAAAATACAGAAGTTGGATCTAATGATTATTGGTTAGGATTTTGTAATTTTGAGATTGTTCGAAGTGCAGTTCCATTGTTTTTTATGATTAGTGGATCCTTATTATTAAAACCACAATATAATGCAACTCCTAGGAATATGCTAGAAAAGATATTCAGAGTAATTGTTGTTATGCTAATTTGGTCTTTTATATATGCTATTTTTACATGTGAACCACTAAGTATAAAATGTCTTATATTTAAAACATTAAAAGGACCGTTTCATTTCTGGTTTTTTGATTTTTTAATAGGGTTGTATTTATTAACACCTATATTTAAAGCCATTGTATCTTATAACGATGGTATTTTAATTAAATATTATCTAGCATTATTTTTCTGTTTTGGGATTTTAGTACCATCATTACAAGCAATAGAATTTTGCCATAAATGGATAATGGATATTACCTCTAAAGTTATTATAGAGATGATGGGATTTTCTGGATATTTCTTTATGGGTTATTATTTGTCTGAAAAGTCTTTTAAAGTTCCAACTTCACTTATAATTTTGATATTTATTTTAAGTATAATTTTTAATGGGCTAATTACATATAATACTAATTTATTGTATAGTTCAGATAAATGGTGGATAATGACATTTTTACAATGTAGCTGTATATTTGTGATAATAAAGAAGTTGTGTTGTACTAATGGGGGGAGGGGATTATTGCTGACATTATCCTCTTTAACGATGGGAGTGTTTATCTTACATCCATTAATTTTATGGATAGTACCAAAGAATTTATGGACATTAGAGTGGTATGTTTTAGATGTTTTGTTTGTACTGATAGGATCATTTCTTATTAGTTTCATTATATCAAAAATACCATATATAGGTAAAAAATTAATAAGTTTGTAATAAATATTGAGAATGCAAACAGTATTATTATTAGGTGGTTACGGCTTTATTGGGACTAATATATTAAGTTTCATAGAAAAGAACTTAAAAAACCAATATAATGTCATTGTATTTGATAAATTAGCATCACATTTTGCTAGTTTGTCATTTGGTTGTGTGTCAAGATCGTACTCAGGAGACTTCTCTGATAGTGTTTTGTTAAATACAATATTTGAAGAAAATTCTATAGATTGTGTTATTCATTCGTTAAGTACAACTGTTCCTGCTACATCTTTAAATGCGAGATATGATGTAGATTCAAATTTGGTCCCAACCTTAGAATTATTAAATACTATGATTAAACATAATGTTTATGATATAGCATATATATCTTCTGGTGGTGCTATTTATGGGAATAACGATATTTTACATAAGGAGACTGAAGATGTATTTCCTATTAGTTCATATGGGGTTGTTAAGCTTACTATCGAAAAATATTTAATGCAATACGCACAGTTGCATAACCTTAGGCCATTGATATTACGTTTATCAAATCCTTATGGACCATATCATTATTCAATGAAGCAAGGGGTTATAAATGTGGCTTTAGCCTATGCAATTAAAAATGTAGAATTTGCAGTATGGGGTGATGGTAATTCTGAAAAGGATTATATCTTTATAGAAGATTTTGTAGATATATTATTTACACTTAAAGATAAAAACATCCATACAGAAGTTATAAATATAGCTAGTGGAGAATCTTTGTCTGTTAATAAAATATTAGAATCAATTAAAACTCATATAAATTCATTCAATTGGATTTACAAGGATGCGTCAAAATATGATGTGCAAAAATTTAAATTAGATACATCAAAATTAAAAAGTTTTATAAATAATTATAAATTTACTTCATTTGATGAAGGGTTACACAAAACAATAAATTGGGCAAAGTCACTATGAGATTGAGTATAGTAGTAAATATGTACAATACTGCATTGTATATGCCAAAATGCTTGGATTCTTTACTTAACCAAGATATTCCATCATCTGACTATGAAATAATTTTAGTCAATGATGGTAGTACTGATAATAGTTTGGAATTAGCAGAAGAATATTTAACAAAGTCTAAAGATTTTGAAAATTGGCCTTTATTTAAAATAGTAAATCAAGAGAATAAAGGGTTGGCTGCTGCACGTAATGCTGGTATTGATGTGGCTGAAGGTAAATTTCTTTGTTTTGTAGATCCAGATGATTACATAGAAAAGAATTCTTTAAATGAGTTACTTTCTAGAATGGAAGATAAAAATCTTGATATACTACGCTTTAATTACCAAAAAGTGGATGAAGACTATAATAATATTCAAGATTTTCTTTCTGAAGCAAACTTTAATTATTCTGAAGGTGTGATATCAGGGAAAGAGTTCCTAGTTAATAGATTAGGCATTGCATGTTATGTGTGGGCTTATATTTATAGGTTAGATTTAATAAGAAGGAACAATATTCGTTTTATAGAAACTTGTTACTTTGATGATACCCCATGGTTACCTCGTGTACTAGTTAAAGCTGAAAGAGTAGAGTGTGTGCCAGTAAGACATCAATTTTATCTGCAAAGACAAGGTTCTATGGTAAGAACTAAATCTATAGAATCAATAAAAAGAAAAGTGGAGGGACAAATAAAGTTAATTTCTTTGCTTAAAGATCAAATGAACGGTCTAGATTCATTTGTTTTAAAGTGGTATAAAAAGATGTTATCACATACAGTGTTATCTTTATTAACCAGTGTGGCTGTAAGTTTATATTCAGATAAAAAAGAGTATATAGATAAGATAAAAGAACTAAACATATTACCACTATCAGCAAATGGTTTAGAAAAAAACAAAAGAGTAAAATGCAGTTTGATTAATATTTCTCCTATTTTCTTTTGTTGGTTGATTAATTTGAAGAACAAATAAGAAAAGAATGTTAGGATATTTTCCGAAATACTATACCGATAAAGCAATGCTTGTATATTTTGCATTGCTTATTTGTGTACCTATATTATTTGGATACCCTATGGAGTGGTATTTCTGGATATTTGGTATAATAGAGGTTGTTGGTTTCTTTTACTTTGCTAATATATTACCTCAGAAATGGGCACATTATTCACCTAAGATTTTTACAAAGGAACTATTTAAAACTGCACTATTTATTAGAATAATTTATGTGATTTTTAGTTATTGGTTTTATGATTTAATGACAGGACAGCCATTTGAGTTTGGTGCAGCTGATGTGATGTTTTATCACGAACAAGCATGTAGTGGACATGAATATATAAGTGCGGGTAGATTTAATTTATTAAAAGAGTTAACGGAAAATACATCTCTTGATTTATCAGATATAGGCTATCCTATATACTTATCATATGTTTATTGGATATTTGATGATTCGATATTAATTGCGCGTATCTTTAAAGCTATATGGAGTGCATGGACTTGTGTATTAATATATAAACTAGCCTCAAGAAACTTTGGAGAAGCGGTAGGTCGAATGGCTTCAATCTTCTGTATGTTAATGCCTAATTTTATTTATTATTGTGGCATACACCTTAAGGAAACTGAAATGGTTTTTTTGGTAGTTTTATTTGCAGAGAGAGCTGATTATGCTATGCATGCAAAACAATTGGATTGGAAAGCTCTTATTATAGCGATAGTATCGGCTTGTCTGTTATTTTTATTTAGAACAGCCTTGGCGGCTGTTGCCATGATTGTACTTGCAACCACTTTAATGTTAAGTAGTAGAAAGGTGTTGTCATTAGGAAAAAAAATAGCAATAGGTTCATTTGTGGTATTGGCGATGTTAGCTACGATAGGTAATCAAGTGATGAATGAGGCAGAAGAGTTAATAAATAAAGTAAATAGCGGACGACAAGATGAAAATATGGAATGGCGTTCGGAACGTGAAGGAGGAAATAAATTTGCAAAGTATGCAGGAGTAGCAGTTTTTGCTCCAATGATTTTTACGATACCATTTCCTACTATCGTAGAAACGCCAGATCAACAAGATCAACGAATGATACATGGTGGTAACTTTATAAAGAATATAACTTCTGCTTTTACAATATTTGCGTTATTTAGTTTGTTATTTTCAGGAGAATGGCGTAAGCATGTTTTAATTATAGCTGTTTGCTGTGGTTATTTAGTTGTTATAGCATTGAGTGAATTTGCTCATTCAGAACGGTTTCACTTGCCAGCTTTGCCTTTTGCGTTAATATTTGCTGCTTATGGAATCTCAAATCTACAAAATAAACATAAAAAATGGTTTAATTACTGGATAATGCTTATATTTGTTGCAAATATAGCATGGGCATGGTTTAAACTAAAGGGAAGAGGAATGTAAAATAATAATCCAAAATTAATTATAAAAATACAATACAATAAAAATATATGAGAGCATTAGTAACAGGAGCCGATGGTTTTATCGGATCACATTTAGTTGAATTACTATTAGAAAATGGTTATACAGTACGTGCTTTGTCACAATATAACTCTTTTAACTATTGGGGATGGTTAGATGGCATGAGTCATCCAAATCTGGAGGTTGTTACAGGAGATGTGCGTGATGCACATTATTGTAAATATATAACTAAGGAAATTGATGTTATTTTTCACTTAGCAGCCTTAATTGCGATTCCATATTCATACGTGGCCCCAGATAGTTATGTTGATACTAATGTGAGAGGTACTTTAAATATTTGCCAAGCAGCAAAAGAAAATGGAGTTAAACGAGTATTAATTACATCTACTTCTGAAGTTTATGGTACTGCACAATATGTACCTATTGATGAGAAACATCCAAAGCAACCTCAATCTCCATATTCTGCCTCTAAAATTGGTGCTGATGCAATGGCAATGAGTTTTTATAATGCGTTTGAATTACCTGTTACTATTGTTCGCCCTTTTAATACATACGGACCTCGCCAATCTGCTAGAGCTATCATTCCTACTATTATAACACAAATAGCTAATGGCGAAAGAAAGATTCAATTAGGAGATTTGCGTCCTACTAGAGATTTTAATTTCGTTAAAGATACTTGTAGAGGATTTTTAATGTTATCTAAATGTGATGAGGCTATAGGTCAAGAGGTAAATATTAGTAGTAATTATGAAATTTCAATGAGAGATACTCTAGAACTTATTGCTAAAATAATGAGAGCAGATGTAGAATTTATAGAGGACAAACAAAGATTACGCCCTAAGAATTCTGAGGTCTTCCGTTTATGGGGGGATAACACTAAAATAAAATCTTTAACTGGTTTTGAACCAAACTATACTATAGAAGAAGGTTTAAGAGAAACAGTTGAATGGTTCACAAAACCTGAAAACTTAGCTAAATATAAATCTAATATTTACAATGTATAATATGAAACGTGCTGTTCTTCTTGCAGGTGGAAAAGGTACTAGGTTAAGACCATATACATTAACTATGCCTAAACCATTGGTACCAATAGGCGATATGCCAATTATTGAAATTATTATACGTCAATTGGTAAAATTTGGTTTTGAACATATCACAATTACAGTTAATCATATGGCAGATATGATTAAAGAATTTTGTGGCGATGGTAGTAAATGGGGGATAAAAATAGACTATTCGCTAGAAACCAAACCATTGAGCACTATGGGACCATTAAAATTGATTCCAGATTTGCCAGAAAATTTTTTAGTAATGAATGGAGATGTATTAACTGATATTGATTTTAGTGAATTCTATAATGAACACGTAAATAAAGAATCAATATTTACTATCTCTGCATATGAACGTGATCATAAAGTGGATTATGGGGTTTTAGAATCTAACGAAGAAAATAAATTAGTTGCTTTTAAAGAGAAACCTATTCTTCATTATAATGTAAGTATGGGAGTCTATATGGTAAATAGAAAATGTTTAGATATTATACCTGAAGACACATTCTATGGTTTCGATCATCTAATGTTGGACCTAATAAAAAATAATACTCCAGCAATAGTAAGACCATATAAAGGATATTGGTTAGATATTGGTCGTCCAGATGATTATGAACAAGCATGTAATGAGTTTGAATTGAATAAGTTAAGTTTATGAAAACAATAGCTATAACTGGAAGTGCAGGTTTCGTAGGTAAGTATTTACTGGAACAATTACAAGGCAGAAATGATATTAAGATAATAGAACTTGATATTGTTAATGGTTATGATATATGCAATTGGGAACAAATAAAAGATGTAAAAGCAGATATCTATGTTCACCTAGCTAATAAATCTTTTGTTCCTGATTCTTACGAAAATCCTCATTCTTTTTATAATGTTAATGTTAATAGCACGTTAAATATATTAGAATTAGCTAGAATAAACAATGCGAAAGTAATATATTTTAGTTCATACGTTTATGGTGCTCCACAATACTTACCTATAAACGAAGAACATCCAATATGCGCATTTAATCCTTATGCTACGACTAAAGTGATGTGTGAAGAGATGTGCCGTGGGTATGCAAGGGATTTTAAATTGCCAATAATTGTTTTTAGACCATTTAATATTTATGGAGTAGGTCAGTCTCCAAATTTCTTATTACCTATGATGATTAAGCAATTAAAATCAGGTAAAGTAGTGGTGCATGATGATAGACCCAAACGAGATTATATACATGTTGTAGATGTGGTTAAAGCCATTATTTGTGCGATAAACTCAGATTTTAATTCCTATGATACAATCAATATTGGAACTGGAGTTAGTTATTCTGTGAAAGAAGTAGCTGATATGCTTATCAAATTATATGGTAAAAATGTGAGTTTTGAGTCTCTTGAGAAATATAGACCTTCAGAAGTATTAGATACTATAGCAGATGTATCTAAACTTAATAAACTAGGTTGGAAGCAAACTATTTCTTTAGAACAAGGTCTTAAAATAATGATAGATAATGAAAATATTAATAGTCTGTAGTGTTAATAAAGGTTGGGTTGTACCTTTCATCTCGGAGCAAGCAGAAAGTCTTGAAAACAATGGACATACAGTAGAGTGGTTGAAAATAGATTCTAATGGATGGAAAGGATATTGGAATAAAAGGAAAGAACTAAAAGCGAAAATTAAATCTTTTAATCCTGATATTATCCATGCGCATTATGGTTTGTGTGGTCTATTAGCTAACTTTCAACGCAAAGTACCTGTAGTTACTACTTATCCAGGTTCAGATATTAATGTTTTTAAAGTAAGATTATTCTCTATTATAAGTTTGATATTATCCAAGTATAATATCTTTATGAGTAAGAGACAAATAGAAAAAGTCTCTTTATTCCTGAGTAAAAAAACTTCAGAAATAATCCGTTATGGTGTTGACGACAAAATATTCATTGAAGTAGATAAAGATATAGCAAGGGAGAAGTTAGGATTCTCAAAAGAAGAGAAATTAGTAATGTTTGCAGGTAAATTTGCTAACCCTGTAAAAAATGCTGAATTAGCAAAAAACGCTGTAAAAGTTCTAGAAAATGTTACACTTCTAGAAATGACTGGTGGATATACAAAAGAAGAAATGAACTTACTTTATAATGCTGTTGATGCAGCATTATTAACTTCCCATTCAGAAGGTTCTCCACAATTTATAAAAGAAACTATGATGACAGGATGCCCTATAGTAAGTGTAGATGTTGGGGATGTGGCAGAAGTAGTGGAAGGGTTAGAAGGTTGTTATATTGCAGAACGAAATCCACTAGATATAGCAGATAAACTAAATAATGCATTGGGATTCAGTTCTCGCACCAAGGGTCGTGAACGCATTATAGAATTAGGATTAACAAATGATTTAGTGGCGAAGAAGTTGGTGGAGATATATGAAGAAGTATTAAAGAATAATTAAATACTAATGATAAATTCACAAGAATATAAAATCCTCATTGACGTAAATGAGATTGATGTTAATCAATGGGATGATTTGGTTAAACAATCTAATGTTGCAACTTGGTTTCAAACCAAGATTGCATATCAATTTTATTCTTCGTTGCCTAATATTATGACTCCTTTTATATATGCTTTGCAGGTAGAAGGAATTCTAAGAGGAGTTGTAGTAGGATATATTACAAAAGAGAAGAATCCTATAAAACAGCAACTAACAAGACGTGCAATTATAGTTGGAGGTCCATTGTTGGCTAATGATATTACAAATCAAGAAGTTGAATTGTTGATGTCTGCTACTAGAAAATCATTGAAAGGTAAAGCGATTTATATTGAAACTAGAAACTTTAATGATTATTCTGCTTGGAAAGAAGGTTTTATTGCTTCTGGATTTGAATATGTACCTCATTTGAATTTTCATGTTGATACTACATCTAAAGAAATTATAGAAGGGAATTTAAGTAAAAGTAGAAAGCGTGATATTCGTGTTTCTTTTAGAGATGGTTCGGTTATTGTGAACAATCCAACTATTGAACAAGTTCGTTCTTATTATACTATATTAATAGACCTTTATAAAACAAAAGTAAAATTACCATTGTTTCCATTGGAATTCTTTGAGAAATTATATGAGTTAGAATCTTCTCGTTTCTTATTGGTAGAATATAATGGAGAAATTTTTGGTGGAACAGTTTGTGTTTGTTTACAAAACAAAACTATGTTTGAATGGTTTGTGTGTGGCAAGGATGGGGTAGTGAAAAATATTTTCCCATCTGAAGTAGCAACTTATGCAGGTCTGCAATGTTCTGTTGATGATAATTGTGCTAAATTTGATATGATGGGTGCAGGTTCACCAAATGTTAAATATGGTGTGAGAGATTTCAAAGCTAAATTTGGAGGGCAATTGGTAGAGCATGGCAGATATTTATGTGTATTAAATAAATTATCATATAGTTTAGGTAAGTTAGGTGTTAAATTATTAAAGAAACAATAATACTATGAATATTTCAATTTTTGGTTTAGGATATGTTGGTTGCGTGGGCATTGGATGCTTGGCAAATCAAGGTAATAAAATGATAGGCGTTGACGTTAGTGATGTGAAAGTTAATCTAATAAATAACGGCAAACCTACGATTGTAGAAAAAGATATTGATGAGTTAATTGCTCGTGGATATGAAAAAGGATTGATTCGTGCAACACAAGATTATGTGGATGCAGTGGTTAATTCTGAAATTTCATTTATCTGTGTAGGAACTCCTTCTGCAGAGAATGGTCATTTGAACTTGAACTATATTTATCAAACTGCAAGAGAAATAGGAGAGGGTATTAAGAATAAAAATGAATTCCATATTGTAGTAATTCGTTCTACTGTTTTCCCAGGAACCAATGCTAAGATTTCTGAAATAATAGAAGCAGAATCTGGTAAGAAACGTAATGTAGATTTTGCGGTTGTATCTAATCCTGAATTCCTACGTGAGGGAACAGCAGTGAAAGATTACCAAAATCCTCCATTGACAGTATTAGGTAGTTCTTGTCCTGTTGCTATTGAGAAAATGAAAGACCTATATGCTAACACTGGTGCTCCTATCGAAGTTGTGGATATAGAAGTCGCAGAAATGATTAAGTATGTGAATAATTCATACCATGCTCTAAAGGTTGTTTTTGCTAATGAGGTGGGTAATATTTGTAAAAAATTGAATATTGATTCTCACGAAGTGATGCGCATATTCTGCATGGATAAACAATTGAATATTTCTCCATATTATTTTAAACCTGGTTTTGCTTATGGTGGTAGTTGCTTGCCTAAAGATTTACGTGGTTTGAAAACTTTAGCTCACGACTTATATCTTGAAACTCCTGTGTTAAATGCTATAGAACCAAGTAATAATCTTCATATTCAACAAGTTATTAATAATCTACACAAACTTGGTAAACGTAAAATTGGTGTTCTTGGTTTAAGCTTTAAAGCTGGTACAGATGATATGCGTAATAGTCCTATTGTGAATGTTATTGAAGCAATGTCTGGTGCTGGTTACGAAGTAAAAATTTACGACAAAAACGTGTCTATTTCTCGTTTAATTGGTAAGAACAAGAGTGTTATCACTGAAAAATTACCTCACTTAGACGTGATGTTACAAGATGAACTTGAACAAGTAGTTGATTGGGCAGAAGTTTTGATTATTGCCAACAAGGAAGAATCGTTTAAAACAATAAAAGTACGTTTAGATCAAACTATTATTGATTTGGTACGTATTGCAGAACTTGAAGGACAAAACAATTATAACGGACTTTGTTGGTAAGGAGAAGGTTATGAATATTTGGATAGATTTAGGACACATTCCTCAGTATAATTTTTACAAGCAATTTATTCTTAGACTTGTAAATGATGGGCATTTTATTTATCTGACAGTGTTAGATAGAGGTAAAATGGCTACAATAGTAAAGAAAGAATTGGCATCTATTCCAAATATTAAAATATATGTTATCGGTAAGCATCGTATGACCAAATTATCTGCTTTGCTTGAAGTTAATATATGGCGACCAATTCGAATGTTTTTCTGGAAGTTTGGAAAATCTATAGATTTGGGTTTTTCTAATGGTTATATTTGCGCATTAATATGCAAGTTATTTAGAATACCCAATTTCGCTTTCGACGACGATCCACAAACATTTGACTATAAATTGAAAATTTGGTTCAGCAATAAATCACATTACTGCTTATACAAATTACCTGAGAAATATCAATTATCACCAAAAGTAAAAGTTTTAAAAGCTCTTAAGGAATGGTCATATTTAGCTCCAAGTGTATATAAAGCGGATATTAGTGCATTGGAAGAATATGGCGTAAAACCTAAGGAGTATGTATTTTTGAGAGAAGTGTCTGTTGGAACTGTAAACTATACAGGTCAGGCTTCTGGTGCCATTTTGAATGTATCCAATTTAATTCCTAAGGATAAAAAGGTTCTTTTTTCTCTAGAAGATAAATCAAAAAGAGACTTGTATCCTAAAGATTGGATTTTATTACAAGAACCGCTTAAGGATGTTCACTCTTTGATATATTATGCTGCTGGATTAGCTTCATCAGGTGACAGCATGGCACGCGAAGCTGCATTGCTCGGTATCCCAGCCTACTATTTAGGAATTAGACACTCTATGCCTGCCAACCTATCAGCTGCAGAAGTAGCCGATTTCAACAATGAAATCTCTCTGCCATTCGCTCAATGGGTTAATGAAAAACTAACCAAAACCCCATCGGAACTAACAACAATACAATCGCAAGTACGCCACCAAATCGACGAAAAATTCGACGATATTAATGAGTATATGTACGGGTTAGTGAAAGCCTAGAATTTATATTTTTCATTATTCTTATGATTTTAAATTGTAAATAAGAATAGACAATAAAATAGAATTATGTATTTAGAAATTTATATATTTAAATAGAATTATGACAGAAGAATTGAATAACTATAGTAATTTAGTAAATGAAAAAGCACAAAATAGAGAGAATTTTCTTATTCTTAATGATGGAGTAGCTCATAATGCTATAATAATGACAGGAATGTTTAATAATGCAAAAGAGATTTGTATGTTTTGCGGTGAGGGGTCTATATTTCGCGACGACTTTGGGGATAAAGTTAAAGAAGAAAACGCACAGGATAGTGATATAATAAATGCACTACATAAAGCAATAAAGGAATTTATAGGCAATATTAATAATTCTTTAAAGGTAATTGTAGAAAATAACGCTAGTTTTAAAGAAAATATATCAAAAAATTTACGTGAAAGTCTACAAGGAAGTAATGTGAAATTTTATCTATTAGATAATAAAATTGCTCCTGAGTATCATTTCTCAATAGGAGATAATTGTATGTATAGAAGAGAAATTGGAAGAAGAGAACATAAGGCATTTGTAAATTTTAATGATGAGGATATAGTTAAACTTTTCAAAGAACAATTCTCTATGTTGACTTTTTTTTCAGGATCTTTTAATATTGAGAAAGAGGAGAAAAGTGATTATGTTAGTAAATAATTGTGCAACATTTATAGCTTCAATTATGACTTTATCTGTTTTGTGTTTTTTTAATTCTAGGGATAATAAGAATAAAACAGAAAAAGCTAATAACTCAAATTATGTTCAAGGCTTATTAGAATCTATAATTGAACGAGCTTCACTTTTTTTCTCACGTAATGAGAGTAAGGTTCTTCAAAATATTAAAAAAAAATATGAAGAGGTTGTTAATATAGAAGCGATTAATAAATTATTTGAGTCAAAGTCGGATATATCTAAATTGACTAAAATTAATAATATACAAAATAAAATATCAGAATATCAAAATGTATATTTTACAAGTAAAAAATCAATTTTATATGTAAAAGATAAAATAACTCAAAGAGATGAATTTTTGTCATCTTTTTTCTATACGTTTTTATTTAGTTTTTTTGTTTTGTGTATTGATTGTTTTGATATTGATGGTTTAGATATATTGTGGTTAAAGAACGTTGTATTTTATGCTTCTGCAACATCAATAATATTTTTGGTATCAATGTGGTTGTTTTATTTTCTTTCAATTAAAAGAGTACGTATAGCAAAAGAACCAATAGCATATGAATTTAGATATTATAATACAATTATAATTATAGTGGTAATAAATATTGTATTAGCTTTTGTATCTAATTTGCTAGTGAAAAGTGAGGTGACCTTACATGTGATATATGCATTATCAATTATTATTCCTTTATTACATATGTATTATAAATTGATGAAGCGTAGAAGGAGCGTATTTACTCATTATTTTATACTAGTGCATTTTATTATTATTTTATTGCATTCATTTATATTTAGTGCTATACAATATCTTATTGTAGGAAATACTTTTATCATTCAAAATAAAATTATTTCTATCTGTTCTGTTATTGCTATATCTATAGGTGGTTTGGTTTTCCCTTTTTTTATTCCATTAATTAGAATGATATATGAGGTAGAATTATCAAATTACAAACTTAAGAAGGCTGAATCTAATTTAAATAATAGCGTTGAAGATATTATGTGCGAATCAGATATGTCATAAGATATGGTAATGAGCCCCAAATGGTTGGTGATACATCCTAATAATAGAGGTAAATAGATTGAGAATTATAAATATTTTCATCTTATTTACCGTAACCCTCCGACCAACTACCCGTTGTGAATACAAAAAAGGTTGTAACTGTTTGCAGAGTTACAACCTTTATATGTTTGAGAGGTTACTTCCTTTCCACTTGTGTGGTAACAATTCCAGAAGTTCTTCGTGTGATCTCTTTATATATATGCCTTCTTGGCGATGATAAAATCCAGATAGTCCGAGGATTTACTTCATGTGCTTTGCTGGTTGCTTGTAGCGAGCAAACAACCAGCATATTCTTGACATCTTCGTCATTTACACAAAATAAGTAATTTTTACGACATAAGGTTATTAGAGGATCGCGTTTTTTGCAAAGTTGTTATCTATATGGATTAGTCAATCGTTTAATTAACGCATTGTTGTACTTAGGTAAAACAATAACATTATTAACTTCATAGCACTAGACTCCACGACAATTGGGAATAGTCTGTTTTTTACTTCATATTATGATATTTTATCGTTAAAAATAAAAAAAATCATGTGATTTAATAAATAATTCAAGTGAATTTCTTAAATTTGTATTGATTAATGTTTCTAAATATTATTGTGAGAAGATTGTTGTTCACAAATTTAGAAAATCATAGGTAGTCAAATTTACTAGTTTATATTACAAGAAACTTCAGTAGTTAAATGTACATTTTCTGAATATACAAAGAATAAGGTTTCCCTTGTAAGAATTTAATAAGATAGAAATGATTAATTATATATAATTCATAGATGGATTAATATATGGAAAGTTATTTCTAGATTCTATACTAATAAGTGAATTAATTCTTGTAAAATATTATATTAACTACATAAATTTTAATATTATGATAAGAGATAAAAAGAGAAATATTGAAATTAGTACGAGTGCACTTAAGCATGAAAAATCAATTTATTCTAATAGAAGATCTAATGATAAGCAAGAAAAGATGGGGTATAGTCGCTCAATTAGTAGAAAAAGATATATGAGTGAGGTTACATCTTCAAAAGAAAGTGCTATTAATTTTTTAAAAACAGTTGGAATTATTGATAAAAATGGGGTATTAGCTTCTGTATATAGATGAAGGAGACATTGTATTCAAAACGTTCAAACCTTGTTATAGGCTTTCATGGTTGTGATAAATCTTTAGTTGAAAAAATCCTCAAAGGAGAGGAAGAGTTAACTCTCAGCAAAAATGATTATGATTGGTTGGGTCATGGTATTTATTTTTGGGAAAATAATGAAGTTAGAGCATTGCAATATGCTAAAGAAATGACTTTACGTAAAAATACAAAAGTTAAAGATCCAGCAGTATTAGGTGCCGTTATTGATTTAGGTTATTGCATGGATCTAACAGATTCTTTCTTTTTGGAAGAATTGAAAGAAGCATACGAGGTTTTGAAGGAGTCGTGTAAATTAGTAGGTACGACAATCCCAAAAAATGAAAGTGGAGGATCTAGTACAGATAAATTATTACGAAGGTTAGATTGTGCTGTAATACAAACAGCACATAGAATAAATGATGAAATAGAGAATCATCCATATGATTCAGTTAAAGGAGTGTTTTGGGAAGGTAATCCTTTGTATCCTGAAGCAGGATTCTCAGAAAAAAATCACATTCAAATTTGTGTAAGAAATCCTAATTGTATCAAGGGGTATTTTAGACCTCGTAAAATAAATGAAAATTTTAAAAATCCTTAATTATTATTATATTTTATATCTCTATTGCTATAAATTATTTGTAATATTCACATGAGTAAAGGGGTTAAACTATTTGCCTTCTTTTATTTTTGGCAATTATACCCGTTTTTTGTCCAAATACTCATATACAGAATTTATTATATTTAGCAAGTTAATTCTCCTTGTTAACGGAGAGGTACTCCGCCATCTTAATCGCAGAAAGATTGCTTCAAACTGCCGTTGTCTCAACTGCCTTGATTTTAAGTTTACTGAAGAAGAGAATAAAAGAAATTTTGTTAACAAAAAAATAAACATTATGCTATATCCTGAATTTGATTTTATAGAATTTAAAAATAAGTGTTTAAATAGTCCATCTCGTGTATATGGTTTTATTGTATATACGAGAGCACATTCTTATATAGCAAAAGTGTTGAGAGATGAAGATTTCTGGTATGAACTAGATGAAATCTCAGGTCCAAATTGGCCAATATTTGCAGTGAGACCGTTAGAACAAGGATGTTACAAAATGCCTTGTTTCTCTGGAAAATCAAAATCTAATGTCTGTTATTTTATGAATGAGGTATGGTATGAACCCAATGAGAATAAAAAGGTACTAGAATGGTTTGCATTAGACAAATCAGAAGATTTGCCATGTATGGTGATTTTTTCATGGAATGATAATGATAAATTAGAAAGATTTATTTGGAGATTAAGTAATGATTCGATAGACAATGCATTTAACTCAATTAGAGAAGTAGTAAAAATAGTTACTGAAACTGAAAGTTATATATTGCCTAAATATAAAAAATCAATATCTGTATATAGAAATGTTAGAAATTCTCTTGACGCAAAATTAGCTAGAAGAGGATTCATAAGAAGTATAGAAAAAATTACAAAAATAAAAGAGATGATTAAGTCGTTAGTTGGTGATTTTTAGTAAATAAGAGTCTTTATGTAGAGGATATTTCTTGCAAAATAGTGCCAAACTGACGGTGACTTTTGAAAGAGAACTCGCAACCTTGTTGGGGCAAGGTTGGAGTGTATAAATATGACTTTTTACCGTTACTTTACGGACACCTAATAATGGTGTCCATTTTATGTTAGTCGCCTTTCTTATGATTATGAGCTTTCAAAGATGGGGTGTTGCCTGGAGTTTTCTTATTGTCTTTTTGACGTCTGTCTGGCTTCCCAGTAGAAACCGCTATTCTTTTGGACCTGGTTTGATTCCCATATTACAAGATTTATGTTAGACATGTTAATTCTCCTTGTTAATGGAGAGGTACTCCGCCATCTTAATCGCAGAAAGATTGGTTCAAACTGCCGTTGTGTCAACTGCCTTGACTTTAAGCAAAACGGAATGCCGATGGTACTGATATTATGCTAACAAATTCCGTGCCAGGTATTTCTGTAAAAATCTACAATAAGATTACTTCCTTGCAGAAGCAATATTGCTAGAACTATAACTATTAATTTTATGACACGAGAAGAATTTGAATTATTACAGCAGAGACTTCAGAATAGCGGGCTGGGAATTATGAAGTTTTTAAGGAGTGAAAATATCAATCATTCCACATACACCAAATGGAAACGTAGATTTAGCTGTCTATATCACATTAAATGTACCTTTTGCGACAGAATCAAAAATAAAGGTTCTAACTTTTAGAAGTTGCAACCTTTTTTATTTATTATGTTTGTGGTCTGTTGTAGGGAATAGTAGAGTATGCCTTCTTTGGTTTCGTGTTGTGTTACGTAGTATGTAATACTTGTCTGGTTTCTCACTTTTATTTATGTGTGTCTTATATGAATTGCAGCCTATATAGATTTTTACTTTGCATGGCTTACGTTTAGTTTAACTGCCCAACGTGTGGTCTATATTCTAGATGTGACGTAGCCTTTAAATGGAACTTAAATAGTCATTAAATAGTGTTTGAATCTGAATTAAGTTTATGGGAGGATTTTGGCTGTTTAATGTCGTGGAAGTGTGATTTTACTTGTGTAAAAAGCAGTAATTCTCATGATTTTGCTTTGTTAATATACAAAAACGCCATTTTTCTCCGAAATGTTAAATCATTTCCTCTAAAACGTTTGCAGATGTGGTGGAGGTTTTGTAAATTTGAGGAGAATAAATTAGATAGTATGGAAAGGCTAAGCGATTATATAATTAAAAGTGAAGATGCCATAAATAAGATAAAAATTGAACTTAAAAATAATCTAGCATCTGAAGAAAGTTATCTTATAAAATCTTATGTAAAATGGGGGGCATCAACTAGTCGAATAGAATTTGATATAGTAGTAGAAAAATCAAATAACATAATAGCAATATTTGAAATAAAACAATCTAGCAAAGGAGTAGAAATAGCTAAAAACAGAATGCTAAATTATGTTTTTCAAAATACTTCGGCACTATTTTTTGTTATTTTTAATGCAAGTGAAAATAAATATCTTCTTTTTGAAAGAAATTCAGGATGTAAAAATAATATTGATTTAAGTGAAATTATTAGCATAATAAAAAATCAATTAGAAAAAAATGTTTTAGAGGAAGATTCAAAGAATAAATTAAGATTTTATCAAACCTCAGAGAAAATATTAGATCCAGAATATTGTAGAGAACAACTTGGAAAATTATCTGTGGATAGAATATGTAGGTATTCTTCTTTAGAATCTCTGTTTGCTACGTTGAAATATAAAACACTTAGAATGAATAGTCTACCTGGAATGAATGATAAGTCTGAAGGATTGTTTGCGTGGGAATTGTTGTATAAATCTGAAAAATTTTCGAATGATGCATTCCGTAAACGTCTTAGAGAAATAAATAATGCATATATTGTATCTTTTAGTCATGAAGATAAACTTGATGATCTAACACAATGGAGATTATATGGAGATGATGCGAAAGGAGTGTGTTGTGTATATTCTGTAATTACAGAAAAAGTTAAAGATCGTTTTTTTATTCATGATATTAAATATATAAGACAGAATCCTGCTGATGAAATAATTGATGATACATATCTAGAATTACTTCGAACATATATAAAAGAACAAGATAGACTAACATATCTAGATTTATCTCCGACTATATTTTTTTATAAGTTAGATATTTTTGCCTCTGAGAAGGAAATTCGTTTATTAGTTGATAATAAGATGACTTCAGCATACAATAAAGGACCATATCAACGAGAATGGTTGTTGACTAATTCTAATAAAATTCCAAATCCATATATTGATGTACCGTTAAATGAAATTCCAATTAAATTAGAGAAGATATTGTTAGGGCCAAATATGAATGACGTTAATACAATACAGGCACAATTAGAGGCCATGTTAGAACAGCAAGGAATAGATGCTAAAGTAGAATTGTCAGAAATATGTGAATATAGAAATCAAACATGTTAGTGAGTATTACACAAAACGTAATCATAGATACAAATGAGAAAAATTACTCCTGAATTAACAGATGATATATTAAAATATACAACACCTGAGACGGTCGCAAAGGATGATGCAATAGAAGTCGCTAATTACAGGGAACTTCGTAAACATATCGCACAGTTATCTTATGTAAATAAAGATTGTATCTTATTTTATAGAGGGCAAAAAGAAGATTATAGGAATCCAAAAAATGATAAATCTACATTCTATCCTACTATGTACAGAGGAGATAGGTTAGATAAGAATGAGTTAAAATATAGGTGGGAAAAATTAAATAAAGCTAGTGAGCTCTTTATAAAGAAACTTCGTTCTAAATATCCTAATAAAACATATATAGTTAAACGTAAGAGAATAGTTCAGTGGAGTATTCTACAACATTATGAAGTAACAGAAACCCCATTAATTGATGTTACTCAATCATTAAAAGTTGCCTGCTCGTTTGCAGTACTTGACAATAATAATGAGTTTGCTTACATTTATGTGTTTGCTCTTCCTTATTATACAAATCGAATATCAGTTAATTCAGAACATTATTTAACAAATGTAAGACTTTTAAGTGTAGCTCCTCCTCAAGCTTTAAGACCATATTATCAAGAAGGCTTTTTAATAGGAGAGGATGAATTCAGTGAAACCTATACAAATAAAGATGAGTTAGACCTAAACAATCGATTAGTAGCGAAGTTCAAATTTATAAATAATGATGCTTTTTGGGGAGATACTGAACGAGCTTTACAAAAAGAAGATTTATATCCTGGAGATGATGAAATCGAATCACTTTGTAAAGAGGTGTCGGAAGAATTATATAATGCACTTGTAAATAATAGGAGTTTAAATATAAGTGGTGATTACTACTTAAGTTTTATGACTAATTGGATCAGGATAGAAAAAATATTATTTGAATATTTGCATGGAGATTTTAAAACGCTATCACCAGTTGCTCTTATTAGGATTATTAAAGATAAAGATTTAAGAGCAAGATTGAATAAGGCTAGAATGCAACGAAATCTATTAGCTCATAATGTTGGTAATGATATTGATGTTAGTGCTTTATTAACAGAAGATGAACTAAAAAAGTTATCTAAAGATTTAGAAGAATATTTTAGAAATAGTATTTAAATTATTGTTAAAATGTAATTTAATTCTGATGCGTCAATATTTTATAAAATTGCACGAATAGAAAGATTTCGTCAGATGATTCTAGAACTTTCATAGAATATGCAACTATATAGTAATGAAGGCGAGAGTGATAGGCTCATATACACAAGATGAATATAATCTAGCAGTTGAATGCCAGAAACAAATAGAGGAGTGTAATCAACAAATTGCCAAGCACGGAACTATGACAATGCTTGATGGAATATCTTTACTAATAGATGCGTTCAGTGGAAAGAATAAGAGGTATGGAAATTAGTAGTATGGATATAAAGCTAGGAGGGTTTCTTCTGGCTTTTGTTTGTTTAATCATTGGGAACGTTTGTGGAGATATTTGTGTAAAATTGAATATAATAATTAATAGTTATAGGACTATATTTAAGAATGTTATGATTTGTGTATCTTTTACTTTAAGTACAACAATATCAATATCTGATATTGTTGCTTTGTTATCTTTTTTGTCAATTATTATAGGAGGGGTATTTGCTTTATATAAGTGGAATACTTCATTGAAACTAAGAAGAAGTGAATATATTAAAGAATTATTTGATAATATAAGAACAAATCCACAGATTGTCTTTTACAAATTTGAGTATGATGAGCATTGGTATAATAGAAATTTTCATAATAGTGGAGAATTAGAAGAAAAAATAGATTATACATTATCATATTTTTCCTATATATGCTATTTAAAAGGTAATAAAATTATTGGGAATAGTGAGTTTAATTATTTTAAATATGAATTAGAACGTATATTAAGTAATATAGATTTTAAGTGTTATATGTTCAATATATATCATTTTTCAAAAAAGTCTCAACAACCTATTCCGTTTATTGATTTGTTTAATTATGCGAAGGAAAATAAGTATTTTGATAATGAGTTTTGGAATAAGAATTCAAAATGTTATCCTCGTTATCTGAATTTTTAGTAGTATGAATAAATTGGCTATAATTGCCAAAAATAGTTGGTGACATACACTGTAAGTATTCCTTATTCAATAAGATATAGTACCTTTGATGAAATTCATCAAAGGTATTTTTTATGGCAAAAACTCGTAGAGAAACATGTCTTCATTGTGGATTTTCAGATGTAATCGCTTTGTTTGGTTTTATCCAAGAGTGTATAAAACTACTAATACATTAGAATCATTTTGGGAAATATAAAAGAGAATGTTACACTTCATAGAGGTATGTCATAACTTGGAGACAAGATAAATGGCATGAATTTTGCTATGTAATATTAGAATTTTTATACATTATAATTTTATAATCTATTGTATTGTGAGTGAATACGAATTTCATTTTTGTTAGGCAATGGTCTTGTTATAGATTTTATATCTATACAAATGGAAAGAAGTTTTATGTTATTTTGTTATTGGAAGATTTTGAAAAATCTCTATTTTAATTAAGAATAAAATAATTGAAAATATAAATTTTAGATAATATGAGAAGTGTAAATTTATTATCAATAATACAAGCATTTAAAAGTTTAGATGAAGCACAGTTTTCAAAGATGATGTGTTATTATGGGATAGATACAAAAAAAGGAATCAGAGATTATGAGCTTAATTGTATTGAAGCATTGGTCGATGAGTTAGTAAATGATATTGATAATATTTCTGTTGTTGATAATTATTATATAGGATTTTCTATACCACAAATAGGTAAAGAGTTTGATCTTTTACGGTTTGGA
>JAEIGA010001399.1_pt1 | contig 37656 bp, 24 predicted proteins | sample 9270691 | NCBI WGS metagenome assembly JAEIGA01 (sample SAMN17057246, study PRJNA624740) | gut metagenome | biome: biome; isolation source: fecal sample | host: Bos grunniens | place: China: Xizang | collected 2019
TAGGTTGAGCTTTGAATACGTCTGCTGATGGATAACCCTTCATATAAGAGAAAATAGCCAAGAACAAGAATGCTAACCCTGCGATTAACATACCGATAGCAATCTTCTTAGGAGTAGAAATTTCTTTACCGCGGCGAGTGAATGCACCGAAGATTGCCATAATAATCGGTGTCAATACGATAACGAAGAATGGGTTGATAGATTGCCATACTTCAGGAGCAACTGTTGATGAATCAACGAAGTCACGAGCAAAGAATGACAACGACATACCATTTTGGTGGAATGAGAACCAGAAGAAGATTACGATACCCAATACAGCGAACAATGCAGCCATACGTTGTTTGATTTCTGCTGCCATTGCTTTCTTTTCTTCTGCAGTATAAGTAACATTTTCTTGTTTGGTCTTTTTGCCAGGAGTTGGGAAAATCTTCTGTGAAGCGATGAAGATAACCAATGAGATCAACATTGCAACAACAGATGCGATGAATGAGTAGTGAATACCTTCATTGAAGATTTGCAAATATTTTTGGCAAGACTCAGCCATTTCAGCAACGTTACCACCGGCAGCAGCCATCATTGAGTTCAAGTTTTCCATAGCTTGAACACTCATAGCTGAAGCGTTGTTCAAGAATTCGTGGCAAAGAGCAGGAAGTGAAGCGTTGTATACCAAACCGTTTGTACTCAACCACCATTCACGGAGCAACGGAGCTACGAACGGTGCAATCAGACCACCTACGTTGATGAATACGTAGAAAATTTGGAAACCAGAGTCACGTTTGCTTTTAGCAATCTTCAGAGCTTCTTCTCCTTGTTTAGCAGCTTCAGCTTCGAAGTTGTCATACATTTGACCAACGATAGCCTGTAAGTTACCTTTGAACAAGCCGTTACCGAAAGCGATCAGGAACAACGCAACGCAAGTTAATGTCAACAACCATTGAGTATTTGCTGCAGTTGCCAAGATTGGGATAGACAGGATAATGTATCCCAATGCCATAATGATTAAACCTTTTTTGATGGTGCCCTTGTAATTCTGAGTACGGTCAGCGATAATACCACCGACCAAACTGAGAATGTAGATACCAGCATAAAAGAATGAGTAGATTGTGCCACTAAGTTCCTCGTTTAATCCGAATTTAGAACAAAGAAACAACACCAGCACTGCATTCATAATATAGTAGCCGAAGCGTTCTCCCATATTACTTAATGCGGCTGCTAACAGTCCTTTTGGGTGATTTTTCATCTTGTTTGTTTTTAAGTTAATAATTAGTTTATTTAAATTGTTTATTGTCAATAAATTAGCAAAGTATAGTAAAAGTACTACACCTCTCGCTAACTTGCAAAGTTAGAACTTTTTTTCAATTTTATGCATTTTTGATTCAAATTTTCTACAACTTGGAAGAAATTTTGTACCTTTGATGAGATTGTTTAAAAACAAATTTGGAGAAAGATGTGTCACCATCTCAAAATTTTCGATGTTGATCCGTGGTTAGAACGCTACTCAAACGAAATTGAGTTGCGTTTTGACAAGTATATGCATCTGTGTGATAGGGTTGAAAATATTGATAAGGCTTCGAGTCGACATCGTGAAATGGGATTTGTTTATGATTCGCAACATTCTGGGTGGTGGTTTAGGGAGTGGTTGCCAGAGGCATTTGGTGTTTGGATATTTGGTGATTTCAATGGTTGGAATAGAGGACAGCTGCCACTTTATAAGAGAGATGATGGTGTTTGGGAAATATTTCTTTCGGATAGGTCGTTTGGCAATATTGGTCATAATACACAATATAAATTATTCATTCAGGGAGCAAATGGGGCAAGAGATCGCATTTCGGCCTGGAGCAGGTATGTTGTGCAAAATGATGAGAGCAAAGATTTTTGTGCCCAGATATGGAATCCTGAGATTGAGTTTGATTGGGAAGATGATTATAAATTCAAGTTGGATAGATCTCAGGGATTGTTTATTTATGAGTGTCATCCCGGAATGGCTACCGAGCAGGAGAGGGTGGGTACCTGGAGTGAATTTACCGAAGATGTATTGCTTAGAATAAAATCTTTAGGATATAATGCCATACAATTGATGGCAGTAGCCGAACACCCATATTATGGAAGTTTCGGTTATCACGTGTCAAATTTTTTTGCACCCTCCTCAAGATTTGGGACTCCTGATGATTTGAAGATGCTGGTAAAACAGGCACACAAACATAAGATCGGCGTCATTATGGATCTTGTTCATTCTCATTTCGTGGCAAACCTGAATGAGGGACTTAATGAGTTAGATGGCTCAGATCATCATTACTGTAAGAGCTCTCCTCGTGGTGATCACCCGTATTGGGGATCTAAACTGTTTGATTACTCAAAATCGGAAGTCGTCTCATTTTTATTGTCTAATTTGAGATATTGGTTAGAGGAGTTTCATTTTGACGGATTTAGATTTGATGGTGTAACGTCGATGTTGTACACACATCACGGTTACACAGAATTTGACAATCCAGATAAATATTTTGACTGCAATTCTGATCTCGATGCTCAGGCTTATCTGACCTTGGCCAATAGAGTTATTCATATGATAAAGCCTGATGCAGTGACTATTGCTGAAGATGTTAGTGGAATGCCTGGTATCACGTTGCCATCGGAGGAGGGAGGTCTAGGATTTGATTATCGTTTGGGAATGTCATTACCTGATTATTGGGCGAAAATTATTGATGATAAGATCAGCCAAATTGATGTTTGGCAGCTATGGAATGTTGCAAACAATAGGTTGTCCTATGTTCCGACCGTTGCCTATGCCGAATCGCACGACCAAGCAATGGTCGGTGGTAAAACATTATCATTTCGATTGATGGACAGTTCGATGTATAGTTCGATGAATCGGGCTCAGCAGAATGCTACAATTGAACGAGGCATTGCACTACATAAAATGATTCGGCTCTTTACAATATTGACTGCGGGTGAGGCCTACCTTAATTTTATGGGTAATGAATTTGGACACCCTGAATGGATTGATTTTCCGAGAGCCGAGAATGATTGGTCGTATCGTTATGCTCGCAGACAGTGGTCGTTGGTGGATAATCCCTTTTTGAGATATAGTTATTTGCGGGAATTTGATAAAGATATGATTGCCCTTGTCAAGTTCGGTCGGGTGATGAGTGCTGGACGAGCCGAGTTGTATTCGTGTGACACCCTGAATAGTACGTTGGTATTTGAACGTGGATCATATCTGTTTGTATTCAATTGGTCGAATCAAACCATTTACGACTATGTAATAAATGTAAAACAAGAGGGGGTATATCAGATTATGATGTCAACCGAGGATGTCAGGTATGGAGGGGTTTTAGAGAATGTAAATACAGAATGTTATTATTCGCGGAAGAATGATGAACAGATATACATTCAGATAAAGAATGTCGCTCAATCGGCAATCGTCCTGAAACGCGAATCTTAAAGCGATAAACTCGAAATTACACCCTGAATCACGTATAATTTTTCTATCTGCATTTTAGACATTAACAATTCGTCAAAATCGGTCTTGTTTTCGGGAACAAGTCTGAGTTTTTCAGGATTCTCTGCAATTGTGCGAATGTATCTGATGCAAGTCGAGTTGCCTGCAATTATGAGATAACATCTACCAGGGACTATATTGTCAATATCACACTTTTTGAGTAGTATGGTTACACCGTGAGGAATGGTCGGAGCCATAGCATTGCCCGTAACAAAGGTTGCCATATCACAATCGTTGAATGTCGGAATGTTTATGTGATATAGTGAGTCTGAATCCGTAGGTTCTGATTTTTGAATCTTATCAAGAGGGTATACCGGTATTCCGAATGAATTATCGTTATCTTCAAGTTTCAAAAAGATTTCGTCGCTACGAGCCAGCAACCAATCAATATTAACCTCTGGAAAAACATTTGTAATATTTTTAGCAAGAGTTTTGCTGATACCATTATTTCCACGTCTGATTCTGTAGATGTTTTCTGAACGTTTCAGTCCGATGGTCATCGCGAATGCGTGAATGGATAATCCGGTCCAATTAATAACTTTTTCTAAACGTTGCCAAGCTGTTAAATTCATTTCGACAATTTTAATAACACTACAAAAATAGCAAAAATTATATAATACTTGCAATTATAAAAACTAAAATTGCAATTTTTTATGCATTTTTTTACAATAAATAACTGAAAATGAGATTTGCAATTTTATGCAATTTGGAGAACTCGACAGAAATAATTAACTTTGTAAACCCGAATAGAAGGAGTATGGCCTCTTAGTTCAATGGATAGAATGACAGATTCCGGTTCTGTTGATGTGGGTTCGATTCCCGCAGGGGCTACGACCGAGGTGACGAATATAAAAAGAACCATATTTGCTCCACACAAATATGGTTCTTTTTTATGTATGAGAGTGTGCGGGAAAAAATTACTCTCCGTAGACTTTTGTTACCCGAGTCCGGATAAGTCCGAATAGAAATATTTCATTGTAAAAATCTACGTGTGAAATTTTTTAATATTGCCATTTTGTGTAGCTCGGTTAATGCCGAATTGTTTCCCGTTTAAAGAGATGAATCCACAATAAAGACACTTTGGGAAATCCCACACTTTCGACCTACGGGTGCATCTGTGGCTGCAATAGGTCGTGATATCACAACACAACTACACAAAAAGGTTTATAATAATACTATGATTATTTTTTCGACGTTTAACATATATTTGAGACTATAATGCAAATATGAAATTTTTTCTTACATTCTTCCAAATTATTTTGAAAATCGAATAAATGTTTGTAAATTGCGGAATCTAAAAGATAGAAAATGTTAAACTTTTTTAAATAATAAACTTTAATAAAAAGATTATGAGTAAGGAAATTCAAAACCTTGAGCCAAAGGCTGTTTGGGAAAGATTTTATGAAATTACACAAATCCCAAGACCTTCAAAACACGAAGAAAAAATTCGTGAATATTTGATCGATTTTGCAAAGCAAAACAATATCGAATGTATTGTTGACAAGATTGGTAACGTAATGTACCGCAAACCGGCTACTCCTGGAATGGAAGGACGTAAAGGTCTTGTACTGCAAGCACATATGGATATGGTTCCACAAAAGAATGGCGATAAGGTATTTGATTTTGAAAACGATCCGATTGATGCATATGTAGACGGCGAATGGGTAACTGCCGATGGCACTACTCTTGGCGCGGATAATGGTATGGGTTTGGCAGCAATTTTAGCTGCATTTAAAGATAACGATCTGAAACACGGTCTGCTTGAAGCCCTGATTACAGTAGACGAAGAAACAGGTATGACAGGTGCATTTGCTCTTGAACCAGGTGTATTGAAAGGCGATATCCTCTTGAATCTTGACTCTGAAACTCACGGCGAACTCTACGTAGGTTGTGCAGGTGGTCTTGATTTGAACCTTACTTTGGATTACAAAGAAGAGGCTGCTCCGGCAGGAATGGCTGCATACACTTTGGCTCTCAAAGGTTTGAAAGGTGGTCACTCTGGTATGGAGATCATCTTGCAACGTGGTAATGCAAACAAATTGATGGTTCGTTTCTTGAAATATGCGACTAAAGAATTGGGACTCCGTCTGAGTGCTATCGATGGTGGTGGTTTGCGTAATGCTATCCCACGTGAATCAATTGCAACAGTATTGGTTCCGGCAGAAAATGCTGTTAAGTTTGAGGCTGCAGTTGCTGAGTACGAACAACTCTATCTGAGCGAACTCGCTTTGGTTGACGAAGGTTTGACTTTCAAAGCAGAAAAGACTGAAATGCCTAAGACTGTTGTTGATGCAGAAACCCAATTGACTGCATTGAATATGGTTTATGGTGCATTCAATGGCGTTTATCGTATGAGTGATTCGATGAAAGGCTTGGTTGAAACATCTGTAAACTTGGCTCACTTCTGGACTGAAAATAACCAATTCAAACTTATCGGCCTGTTGCGTAGTTCTGTAAACTCTCAGAAATATGATTTGGCTGAAATGTTGTCTTCAGTATTCGATTTGGCAGGTGCTAAGTACACTTATACAGGTGGTTATGACGGTTGGAAACCAAATATGGAATCTCCGATTCTTAAGACTATGATTGCAAGCTATGAAGGTCTTTATGGCAACAAACCTGAAATTATGGCAATCCACGCAGGTCTTGAATGTGGTATCCTTGGTGGTCCGTATCCAAATTGGGATATGATTTCATTTGGTCCGACTTTGTGCTACCCGCACTCACCTGATGAAAAAGTTAACATTGAAAGCGTTGGAAAATTCTGGGATTTCTTGCGTCACACAATCGAAAATGCTCCTGAAAAATAGTATGTTCTAATAAGGTTGGGGTTGCAGATATTTTGTGCAACCCCACATTTTTTTATTAAGATGATAATAGATACTTCTAACCGATGGTTTGTGATTGTCAATCCCGTAGCAGGTAAAGGATTGGGATTGATGGATTGGCCTGTTATAAGTAAATTATTGAGAGATAATTCTATAGCATTTGATTTTGCCTTTACAGAACATAAATATCACGCTACGGAATTGTCGGTTGAAGCAATCAATAATGGATACAGACGCATTATCATTGTAGGCGGTGATGGTACAATTCACGAAGTAGTCAACGGACTTTTCATACAACAAGTTGTAGTCCCGACCGAGGTGTTGTTGTCGGTTATTGCAGTGGGTACGGGTAACGACTGGGTGAGAATGTTTGGTATTCCACGTACATATACCGATTCAATAAAATCAATCGTAGCCGGACATTCATTTCTACAAGATGTCGGAAAAGTATCCTATTATAAAGCAAATTATCATCAAAGCCGTTATATGGCCAATGTCGCAGGAGTAGGCTTTGATGCCTATGTGAACAGACGATTCAATAGACTGAAAGAGGAGGGAAAACGTGGAAAATTTCTCTATATTCTCAGTACTTTTAAAGCCCTGTTTAGGTATCGGTCGACTCACGTCAAGATTTACGTAGATGGTAAAGTCGTTGTTGATCAAGATGTCTTTAGTGCTACAATCGGAATCGGAAAATATAATGGTGGTGGTATGTCACAGACTCCGGATGCTATTCCTGATGATGGTTTGTTCGACTTGACAATTATACGTAAGATTAGTAAGTTTGGTGTGATTCGCAATTTCGGCTCATTGTATAACGGACGTATCTATCGAATAAAACAGATTTCATTGGATAGAGGACGTAACATACGCATCGAGTCTATCCCCGAAATCGCAACAGAAGTAGATGGTGAAGCATTGGGATATTCTCCGTTTGATTTTGAAATTATACCCAAAGCAATCAGAGTTGTTGTATCAGAAAAATTCTTGAAAACGGAAAATTAATTGCCCCACGAAATATCATCATTCAATTCGTTGACATCATCAGGTTGATGTGGAAATAATTTACCAAGATCATCTCTGAAGCTTTCAATGGCAGCCTTGATTCCGCCCACGAAATCATTTTGTGTAAAATGATCAACCATAACATTGCAGCATTGTTGCCAAAAATCTTTCTCAACGAATGCATTAATTCCTTGATCTCCGATAATTGCAACTTGGCGATCTTTGATTGCCAGATATATGAGAACCCCATTACGCAAAACTGTTTTGTCCATCTCAAGTTGCTGGAATACCTCTGTCGCACGATCCAGAACTGCACCTCGGCAATGGTTCTCGATGTGTATTCGTATCTCGGCTGAAGATCTGTTTTCTGCCTCTTTGATAGCCTGAATCAAAATATTTTTCTCATTGTCGGAGAAAAGATTTCGCGGATTGCTCATACAGAATCAGATTAAAACTCAACTTTAGGTGCAGATGCGGCTCCCTGTTCAGCAGTGAAATAAGCTTGTGGTGTAAAACCGAACATCGATGCAAATAGATTTCTCGGGAACTGTCTGATATACAGATTGAATGACTTAGCTTCGTCGTTAAACTTTCGACGTTCGACTGCGATTCTGTTTTCAGTTCCTTCAAGTTGTACTTGCAGGTCTCTGAAATTTTGGTTTGCTTTAAGGTCAGGGTAGTTCTCGGCAATAGCCATCAGTTTGCCCAATGCAGCAGATAAAGCCCCCTGAGACTTATTGATTTCGTTGATTGTCTGGCTATTGAGTTCATCAACAGTGATATTTTGGCGTGTAGCATTTGCACGAGCCTCGATAACTGCAGTCAGCGTTTCAGATTCGTGTTTTGCGTATCCCTTTACGGTATTAACTAAATTAGGAATCAAATCGAGTCGACGTTGGTATTGGTTCTCAACATTAGCCCACTGTGCAGCGACAGATTCTTGTTTCTGAACCATATTGTTGTAACCATTTTTGCAAGTTACAAAGACTGCCAATACAACGCCTATAACTATCAATAGTGTAATTATTCCCTTTTTCATAAGTTTGATATTTAAAAATTTATAGTGCAAATTTAATAAAAATTGCACTATAACAAAAAAATCTTCATTTTAAAGCAATTTAGAAATGAGGTTTAGATCATCTCTTTTCTCAGTCGAGCTACGGGAATTCCAAGCATTTCTCTGTATTTGGCAACAGTGCGGCGGGCTATCTGGTAGCCTCGTTTATTGAGTTCTTCCATTAATGCCTCATCGGTCATCGGGTGGCGTTTATCCTCATTATCAACATATTCTTTGAGGATATTTTTTATTTCGTGAGAAGATACCTCATCCCCCGATTCGGTTTGCATAGCCTCGGAAAAGAGTGTCTTCAACAATAAAATTCCGAAATGTGTCTGCACATATTTGCTATTTACTACGCGAGAGATTGTCGAAACATCGAGTCCTGTTCTGTCGGATACATCTTTGAGAATCATCGGCTTGAGCATAGATATATCTCCATCCTTGAAGTATTCGCGTTGGTAGTCCAAAATCGTCTGCATCGTTTGCATCAAAGTTTTATGTCTTTGTTCGATTGCCGAGATAAACCATTTTGCAGAATCAACCTTATGTTTAATGAACTGCATAGTTTCGTGTTCTTGCTTTTCGTTTACGGACTCTGACATTTCACGAATCATTTTGATGTATTGATTATTGATTCGCACTTCAGGAACATTCGAATAATTTAGTGACAATGAGAACTCTCCATTGTGATAATCGAGTATAAAATCGGGAGTAATATGCGGCACAATATCTTGTGCATCATTATTATATAAATTGGCTGGTTTGGGTGATAGTCTGATAATTTCGTCAATGGCATCTTTAAATTGGTCATTGGTGCAACCCAAACGATTAAGTAATTTGTCGTAATGTTTTTTTGTGAATTCTACAAAATGGTCTTCGATTATTTTCTTTGCAAGTTTTTCACTATCTGAAGCCGGTTGCCTTGAGCCCAACTGCAACAGAAGGCACTCTTGCAACGACCTTGCACCTACACCTACGGGTTCGAGTTCGTGAATTGTTCTCAGGGCATTTTCCAGTTCTGCCACATCTGCATCGATACTCATATTGAAGGCAAGGTCGTCGGATATTGATTCCAAAGGTCTTCGCAGATAGCCATCATTATCAAGACTATCAATGAGATATTTTGCCAAAATGAACTCTCTATTAGTCAATGTTTTGTATCCAAGTTGTTCTTCGAGATATTCCCTAAGAGATATTCCGCGTGTAATCGGAGTCTGATGAATCTTGTCGTCCTTCGAGTAGTTGTTTGTGTGGTATTTATACGAGGGAATATTATCCTCCTCCTTGACATATTGTTCAACCGAAATCTCTTTTTTATCTTCTTGGAGTTCGATATCTTGTTCGACCTCTTCCAATACCGGATTCTCTTCAATTTCCTGTTTGATTCTTTGTTCGAGTTGCAGCATTGGTAATTCCAACAACTTTATCATTTGAATCTGTTGTGGAGATAATTTCTGAGATAATTTCTGAACTTGGCTTTGACTTATAATTCCCATAGTATTAAATTAGATATTAAATATTGAAATTAGTTTTTCAAGTTGTGATTTTTACTAAAAAAATATTACTTTCGGGTTTCAAGTCATCTATTTAACAATAGATTGCAGAAAACCAGAGTATATCAAGGTCTTCTGCAATCATATATCAAGTTTGGTCGTTTGTATTAGAATTCGGCGTTATTCGGAGTTCTTGGGAACGGAATCACATCACGAATATTGGCCATACCTGTAACAAAAAGCAACAAACGTTCGAATCCTAAACCGAAACCACTATGTGGTGCACTGCCGAATCTACGAGTGTCAAGATACCACCACATATCTTTGTCGGGAATTCCGAGTTCGTTGATGCGGTTGAGCAATTTTTCGTAGTTCTCTTCACGTTGAGATCCTCCGATAATTTCACCGATTTTGGGGAACAGAACGTCCATTGCACGAACTGTTTTTCCATCATCGTTTTGTTTCATATAGAACGCCTTGATCTCTTTGGGATAGTTGGTCAGAATAACCGGTTTTTTGAAATGTTTTTCAACAAGGTAGCGTTCGTGTTCGCTTTGTAGGTCGAGACCCCAACTTACAGGATACTCAAATTTTGCTCCTGAGTTTTTCAAAATTTCGATACCTTCTGTGTAGTCGAGTCTTACGAAATCGTTTTCCAATACAAATTTCAAACGGTCAATTAATTCGCCGTCATACATTTTTGCGAGGAATTGAAGATCGTCCATACAATTATCCAATGCATATTGAATAAGATATTTGAGGAAATCTTCAGCGAGGTTCATATTGTCTTCGATTTCGAAGAATGCAACTTCGGGTTCGATCATCCAGAATTCAGCCAGGTGACGCGGAGTATTTGAATTCTCTGCACGGAATGTCGGTCCGAATGTGTAGATTTGTCCCAAAGCCATAGCACCGAGTTCGCCTTCGAGTTGTCCCGAAACAGTGAGGTTGCAATGTTTGCCGAAGAAGTCCTGTGTATAATCGACTTTGCCTTCTTCGTTGCGGGGCAGTTCTTCGAGATTAAGTGTTGTGACGTTGAACATCTCTCCTGCACCTTCGCAGTCTGATGCTGTAATCAGTGGGGTATGAAGATAATAGAATCCGTGATCATTAAAATATTTATGGATAGCGAATGCCATTGCGTGACGAATTCTGAGTACGGCACCAAAGGTGTTAGTACGCGGACGCAAGTGTGCAATTTCTCTCAGAAATTCAAGTGTATGACCCTTCTTTTGCAGTGGGTAGGATTCTGGACTTGCACCGCCATAGAGTTCAACTTCTTTACCTTGAATTTCAACCGATTGACCTGAACCCTGACTTGCTACGAGTTTTCCTACGACTCTGACACAGGCTCCGGTTGAAATGCTTTTAAGCAGTTCTTCGTCATACTTGGCAGGATCAAGAACGACCTGTATATTGTTAATTGAAGAACCGTCGTTGATTGCCAGAAATACTACGTTTTTATTTCCACGCTTAGTTCTTACCCAGCCCTTTACAGTGACTACCGAGTCGGGTTGACCGTTTTTGAGCAGGTCGACGACTTTGGTTCGACCTCCGTCAAGATTTACATTTCTCATTTTGAATTTCGTAATAAACAAATACTGCCACAAAAATAATTATTTTTCTTTAAAATTCAAAAATTCCACACTCTAAACTCACGTTAGGGTAAATTTGTCGTGGGAGTATTTATATTGTCAAATGTTGTCAGTGTTGAAAAAAGTAATCGATTGTTGAAAAAAAGGTGCTAAAAAAAATTGAGATTGGGTAAGATTGTGTAACTTTGTAGCATAAAATATAGTTACGACAATGATAGTATTTTTTGAGAAGGATTCGACCATTTATGCAGTTGAATCGGTTGCTGATTTTTCGGCAGAAAATATTGAAAAATTGATTTGGTTGTTCGGTGGAGCAAAACCACTCGGTGCAAATGAAATAAGAGGCTCATTTATCGGACCTCGTCGCGAAATGATTACTCCGTGGAGTACCAATGCTGTTGAAATTACTCAGAATATGGGTATAGAAGGAATTACTCGTATTGAGCAATTTTTTGCAGAAGGTGCTTCGGGTGTGCAGTTTGATCCGATGTTAAATAGAAGATATGAAATCCTCGATCAAAAGATTTACACAATTGAAAAACAATCAGATCCGATTGTCTACATCGAAGACCTCAAGGGGTATAACCAGACAGAAGGACTCGCTTTGAGTGAGAAGGAGATTGAATATCTTGAAGAGGTGGCTGAGAAATTGGGCCGTAATCTGACTGATTCAGAAGTGTTTGGTTTTTCTCAGGTAAACTCTGAACACTGTCGCCACAAAATTTTCAATGGAAAATTTGTAATTGACGGCGAAGAAAAAGAGGAGAGCCTTTTCGGTATGATTAAAAAGACTACAAAAACCAATCCTAACAGAGTGGTTTCTGCCTACAAGGATAATTGTGCATTTTTGCAGGGACCTGTGGTTGAGCAATTTGCTCCTGAAACACACGATACGTCAGACTACTTTGCAGTCAAAGATTTTGAATCGGTAATTTCACTCAAGGCTGAAACTCATAATTTCCCGACAACTGTCGAACCATTCAATGGTGCTGCAACCGGAACAGGTGGCGAAATTCGTGACCGTATCGGTGGCGGTAAGGGAGCATTCCCTGTTGCCGGCACCGCTATATATATGACCTCATATCCGCGTCTTGAAGGTGGTCGTCAGTGGGAAAAGGCTATGGTTGAACGCGAATGGTTATATCAAACTCCAGAGCAGATTCTGCTGAAGGCTTCTAATGGAGCTTCTGACTTCGGTAATAAATTCGGACAACCTCTGATTTGTGGTAGTGTGCAGACTTTCGAACATCAGGAAAACGGAAAGAAATTTGGCTTTGATAAAGTGATTATGCTTGCCGGCGGTATCGGTTATGGTAAAAAGGTTGATAGTATCAAAGGCGAACCTGCTAAAGATGAAAAGATTGTATTGCTTGGTGGTGAAAATTACCGTATTGGTATGGGTGGTGCTGCAGTCTCATCAGTTGAGACAGGACAATTTGCAAATGCAATCGAATTGAATGCTATTCAACGTTCAAACCCTGAGATGCAAAAACGTGCATATAACGCAATTCGTGCAATCTCAGAAGAAGATCGTAACCCGATTGTCTCGATTCACGACCACGGAGCAGGAGGTCACTTGAACTGTCTTTCAGAACTTGTCGAAAATACGGGTGGTCGAATAGATATGGATCAATTGCCAATCGGCGATCCGACACTTTCGGCTAAAGAGATTGTGGGTAACGAATCCCAGGAACGTATGGGTTTGGTTATTAAGGCTGAAGATGTAGATCATTTGAAGAGAATTGCAGAAAGAGAACGAGCTCCGATGTATGTTATTGGTGATATAACAGGAGATATGCAGTTTACATTTGAGAGAAAATCTACTAACGAACGTCCGATTGATATTAAGTTGGAATATATGTTCGGCAAGGCTCCGAAAACAATTATGGAGGATAAAACTGTTGCGGAATCTTATGAGGCAGTTCAATACTCTGAAAACGAACTCAATGATTATCTCGAACAGGTACTATCAACAGAAGCTGTTTCTTGTAAGGATTGGTTGACAAATAAGGTCGATCGTTCGGTAACAGGTCGCATCGCACGTCAGCAATGTACAGGTCAGATTCAATTGCCATTAAATGATTGTGGTGTCGTTGCACTCGATTATCAGGGTATTAAAGGTATTGCAACAGCTCTCGGACACGCACCCGTCGCTGCAATGATCGATCCTGAAATCGGCTCTCGTTTAGCAATTACCGAAGCATTAACCAATATAGTTCTGGCTCCGATTGAGGGTGGATTGAGAGGTGTTTCGCTCAGTGCGAACTGGATGTGGCCGTGTAAAAACGTAGGAGAAGATGCTCGCCTGTATCGTGCAGTAAAGGCTGCTAGCGACTTCTCGTTGTCTTTGGGAATCAATATCCCCACAGGTAAGGATTCGTTATCAATGACACAGAAATATAAAAATGGCGAACAGGTTTATGCTCCAGGAACGGTAATTATAACTTCAGGAGGTGAAGTGACAGATGTGAAGAAATGTCTTACTGCAGCCTTGAAACACAAACAGAGTCAGATTGTCTATGTTGATATGAGCCATTGTGAATTTGGTCTTGCAGGTAGTATCTTTGCTCAAATTCGCAATAAGATTGGTGGCGTATTGCCTAATGTCGATTCGGATTATTTTGCAAAAGCATTCAATGCTGTTCAATGCTTGGTTGAAGAGCAGAAATTGCTCGCAGGTCACGATGTCTCAGCCGGAGGTTTGATTACAGCATTATTGGAAATGACATTCGCAGATAACAAACTTGGTATCGATGTGGTGACAGATGTTCTCGGTCATAATAATATTATTGAGTTGTTATTCTCGGAACGTCCTGCGTTATTGTTGCAAGTGGAAGACGGAGAGGTTATATGCAATGACCTGAAGGCTGCAGGTGTTGATGCTTATGTTATTGGTAATGTAAACACAGAACGTCGATTCACTCTGAAAAATAATGATAAAGAATTGTCGTTCGATATAGATCATTTGAGAGATGTTTGGTACAGAACTTCATATTTGATGGATCGTTTGCAAAGCGGCGAACACAAAGCTGAAGAACGATTCAATAACTACAAAAAACAAACACTGGAATATAACTTCCCGAAGACATTCAGCGGAAAATTGGCTGACTATGGAATCGATCCTCACAGAACTACACGCACAGGTGTGAAGGCTGCAATTATTCGTGAGAAGGGATCAAACGGTGATCGTGAAATGGCTTGGTGTATGCACCTGGCCGGTATGGATGTTAAAGATGTGCATATGACCGACTTGATTTCAGGTCGCGAAACACTCGAAGATATCAATATGATTGTATTTGTCGGAGGATTCTCTAATTCAGACGTGCTTGATTCAGCTAAAGGTTGGGCCGGAGCATTTCTCTATAATCCTAAGGCAAAACGTGCATTGGAACAATTCTTTGCTCGTCCTGATACTCTTTCCCTGGGAGTATGTAACGGTTGTCAGTTGATGGTCGAATTGGGATTGATCACTCCGAACCACTCGATTAAACCAAAGATGTTGCATAACGATAGTCACAAATTTGAATCAAATTTCATCGGTGTAACAGTTCACGATTCGAAGTCTATTATGCTCAAATCACTTGCGGGTGCAAAACTCGGAATTTGGATTGCTCACGGTGAAGGAAAATTCTCGTTGCCTTTGGAACGCGAAAATTACAATATCCCGATAACATATAACTATGCAGAGTATCCGGCAAACCCCAATGGCAGTGACTACAATGCTGCAGCAATCTGTAGCGAAGATGGTAGACACCTCGCTATGATGCCGCACTTGGAACGTGCAATCAGACCGTGGAACTGGGCTTACTATCCAAGTAATCGTCAAAATTCAGATGAAGTTACTCCGTGGATTGAAGCATTTGTTAATGCTCGTCAATGGATTGAGAATAACAAAATTAAGTAATCTTACTTAACTAATACTTAAAGGTATGGAGCATTGTTGCCGACCTATAGGTGTCTTTGATTCAGGAATGGGAGGTTTATCAGTTTGGCGAGAAATCGTCAAACTGATGCCTGCTGAATCGGTGATATATTATGGTGATGGTAAGAACTGTCCATATGGAGATCGTTCGCAAACAGATGTGATTAAATTTGTGCAAGAGGCTGTTGACCTGTTTATCGAACGTGATTGTAAAGCAATTGTGCTTGCTTGCAATGCTGCCACAGCAATGTCTGTTGACTACCTTAGACATAAGTATCCTGATCGGATTTTTGTCGGTATGGAACCGGCTGTAAAGCCAGCAGCACTGAATTCCCAAAGTGGTGTCATCGGAATTCTGGCCACGAAAGCTACCCTTGAAGGTAGTCTATTTAAAGAGACTTCTATGAAATTTGCACATAATGCAAAGATACTCTCGTGTGTCGGTGATGGATTCGTTGAACTCGTAGAGCAAGGTAATGAAAATTCGCAGATGGCTTTCGATATTATCAGTAAATGTGTTGAACCTATGTTGCAACAGGGTGCTGATCATATTGTCCTGGGATGTACTCATTATCCATTTCTTGCGGAAACTATCAGTCGTGTAATAGGTGACCGAAACGTAAAAATTGTTGATCCGGCTCCGGCTGTAGCATTGAGAACAAAATCGTTGCTCGAGCAAAAAGGATGGCTTGCAAACAAAGATAATAAATGTGAATATTTGTTCTGTTCGGCTGCTGACGAAAGTTATAAAGCTAAATTGAAACAAAAAGCATTGTTGTTGATAGATAAATATCTATAGTGTATATTTAAACTAAAACTTTAAATACTGAAGTGAATAAAAAAGAGAAAATAACTACAAAAAATATTGGCAGAACAAAACGTAAAACTCATTCTACACCAAAGCCTCAAAAGCCTCGCAATGAAAATGCAATAAAACATAAACGTTGGGTTTTGGGTTTGTTGTTGCTTATTTGTGGAATTTATCTGTTTAGTGCAATCGGTTCGTTTATAGTGACCTGGAAATACGATCAGGCTTTTGCAGAGTGGGGTAGTATTACTCCGACTGCGGAAGTCAAAAATTTGTGTGGACCCTTCGGTGCTAAAATTGCAAATTCATTGGTCGCAAAATGGTTCGGTATATTTTCACTGTTATTGCCATTGTCTCTTAGCATTATTGCTGTCAAAATTCTGAAAAAATCATTTTCTGGAATATTTAAGATACTGATCGTAAGTGTGTTGGGTGTAATAGTTGGCTCGGTGTCTATATCATATTTCTGCAATAACGGATTGTGGAACTCAACTTTATTCGGATATGGCCCGGGAGGAATGGTCGGAATTGAAGTCTCTCGTTGGATGAGAGGAGTGATCGGAGAAGTCGGTGCCGGATTGGTTATTGCACTGTCAGTAATGTTGTTGGCAATATATCTTAATGCAGAAAAAACTATCGACGTGTTGGGAAATATCGGTCGCGGTGTGTCAAAAGGTAGCAAAACTGCACTATCTGCAGCAACTAAAACTGTTGGCGAACTGCACAATCATAAAGGTGTCGCTCTTGATGTTGATGAGCAAATTACCGATGAACTGATTACAGATGATGAATCGAATATGGCACTGCAAGATGAATCTGATGAGATTGCGGAAGAGATTATCTTGTCTGATGATAATATAATTGCAGATAACGAGATTGCTACTGATGAAGAATCTAAAGAAAATACCGACAATAATTTTGACGAAAATTTTGAGATTGTTTCGTTGCCAGATTTTGAAAATGATTTTGTTGCCAAAGAGAAGGGGGATTCGTCAGAGCTAGTTGTTGATAGGTTTGCAAATGAAAAACAACTCGAAGCTCAGGATATTGATACGGGATACGACCATACGTTGGATTTATCTCACTATAAAAAACCGAGCATCGAATTGCTTGAAGATCACCATACAAACGTAGTGGTTTCATCTGAAGAATTGACTGAAAATAAAAACAAAATCGTCGAAACACTCGAAAATTTCGGTATTAAAATAGATAAAATTAAGGCGACAATCGGGCCGACAGTAACGTTGTATGAGATTATACCTGCAGCCGGAATCCGAATCTCAAAAATTAAAAATCTTGAAAATGATATTGCACTGAGTTTGGCAGCACTTGGAATCAGAATCATTGCCCCGATGCCAGGACGAGGAACTATCGGTATTGAAGTGCCTAATAAAAATCCGGAAATTGTTTCAATGTACTCGGTAGTAAAAACAGCAAAATTCCAAGAGTCTAACTACGAACTACCTATTGTGTTGGGTAAAACAATTCAAAATGAAACTTATATCGTAGACCTCGCAAAAATGCCACACCTTCTGGTAGCAGGTGCAACAGGACAAGGTAAATCAGTAGGACTAAATGTGTTGCTGACATCGTTGCTGTATAAGAAACACCCATCAGAATTGAAATTCGTTTTGGTCGATCCGAAAAAAGTCGAACTATCGATATACTCTAAACTCGAAAAACATTTCCTCGCTAAGATGCCGAGTGAAGATGAGTCAATTATAACAGATACTCAAAAGGTTATATATACACTTAATTCATTGTGTATCGAGATGGAAAACCGTTATACCCTTTTGCAGAAGGCTACGGTCAAATCAATAAAAGAGTATAATGAAAAGTTTACCAAACGAAAACTGAATCCCAATCAAGGACACCGTTACTTGCCATACATTGTTGTGGTAGTTGATGAGTTTGCTGATATGATTATGACTGCCGGTAAAGAGGTTGAACGTCCGATTGCGTTATTGGCACAGAAATCTCGTGCCGTAGGTATTCACTTGGTTATTGCAACTCAACGCCCTACTACCAATATTATTACAGGTGTGATTAAAGCAAACTTCCCGACTAGAATCGGATTCAGAGTTATTTCGATGATAGATTCGAGAACGATTCTCGATCAACCTGGAGCAAATCAATTGATTGGTCGTGGCGATATGTTGATTTCTACGGCAGGTGGAGAAATGACTCGTGTACAGTGTGCGTTTATTGACACTCCAGAAATTGAACGAATCGTAGATTATATCTCCGAACAACAAAGTTATCTCTCTGCGTATGAATTACCTGATTATGATGGTGAAAATGCGGATTCGATGGGTGTTTCGATTGATTTGTCAAGACGTGATTCGATGTTCGAACAAGTAGCATATATGGTCGTGAGTGAACAACAAGGTTCAACATCTGCTATACAACGAAAATTCGAAATCGGATATAATCGTGCAGGCAGAATTATGGATCAACTTCAGGCAGCCGGAATAGTCGGAAAATCAAATGGCAGTAAACCCCGTGAAGTATTAATTACCGATCTTGATTCTTTGAAGCAGATTCTTAACAGAATTGATTATAATTAGTTTTTTTATGAAAGGGTTTGTCATAGGTGCTTTATTAATGATGGTTTGGTTGTTAGCAGGCGCAGCAACAGTGGGTAAGGTGGATAAAAATCTGACCGAAATGAGAGCAAAAATATCAGCTCTGAAAGAATATGTTGTGATTTTTAAGAGTGTTGATAATAACGGAACTGTGTTGATGAATGGGGAAATATCGGTTATGAATAACACAAAATATCATCTGAAAACAAATGCGGGTGAAACGTGGTTTGATGGCAAAACTTTATGGAATTATTCGGCCGAAAATAATGAGGTTACCATTGATGAACCCAAAAATGAAAATGCAATTCTGGCGAATCCTCAGAAACTTTTGTCACTTGATAGTGATAATATTACCGAGTCGGTTTTTCAGGGAAAAGAGGAAAAAAAGGGTCGTAGTGTGAATGTCTCAAGAGTTGTGCTGAACAATGAAGGTGTAAAATTTATCATTATGCTTTACGTTGATCAGGAAACCAAACTGCCCTTGGAAATGAACATTTCCTCGGAAGATGGAGAATACGAATTCAATATTGTTGTAGAAAAGTTTAAAACAGATGTCTCTTTAAAAGATATAGATTTTAAATTTGAGCCTAAAAAATACCCTAAAACGGAAATTATCGATTTTAGATAACTCTTCGACATATGGTCGAAATGAAATGCAAAGTTGATAAAATCATGGTAATTTTTGGTTAAAATAGAAATTTTTAGTAACTTGCCGACAAATTAGGAGCGTGTGGCTTTTAATGAGATTATTTGTAAATCTTTGATTATAATGTATTTGTAGAAATATGACCGGAGAAGGAGAAAGAATTATTAAAGTTAATATCGAAGAGAAAATGAAAACAGCCTACATAGATTATTCTATGTCGGTTATCGTTTCTCGAGCACTGCCCGATGTGCGTGATGGTTTGAAACCTGTACATCGTCGCGTGTTATATGGAATGAGTCACGAACTCGGATTATATTCTGATAAATCAACAAAAAAATCAGCCAGAATCGTAGGGGAAGTACTCGGTAAATTTCACCCTCACGGCGACTCATCTGTGTATGAAGCTATGGTGAGAATGGCTCAGTCGTGGTCGTTGAGATATCCGCTAGTCTATGGACAAGGTAATTTCGGTTCGATTGACGGTGATAGAGCTGCTGCAATGCGTTACACCGAGGCTAAAATGGAAAAAATTACTGATGAAGTTCTGGCCGATATCGAAAAAGACACTATTGATTTCCAAAATAACTTTGATGAATCTATTCTCGAACCAACTGTATTACCGACAAAGATTCCTCTTCTGTTGGTGAATGGAGCATCTGGTATAGCCGTGGGTATGGCTACGAATATGCCTCCGCATAATTTAGGCGAAGTTATTGATGCAATCTGTGCCTATATAGATAATCCGGAAATCGATGTAGATGGATTGATGCAACACGTGAAGGGACCTGATTTCCCGACAGGCGGCATAATCTACGGAGTATCAGGCATTCGTGAAGCTTACGAAACAGGACGTGGTCGAGTAGTTATCCGTGCTAAAACCGATATCGAACATACGGCATCTGGTCGCGAATGTATCGTTATTTCGGAAATACCATATATGGTCAACAAGGCTGAGATGATTAAAAAAATCGCTGATCTCGTTAACGAAAAGAAAATTGATGGAATATCTTATGTTAATGATGAATCAGACCAGAAAGGTATGAGAGTCATCATTATTCTGAAGCACGATGCTGTGGCTAATGTTGTGTTGAATAATCTGTATAAGTATACCCCGATGCAGTCGACATTCGCAATCAACAATATAGCATTGGTGGATAAAAGACCGATGACATTGGGCCTTAAAGATTTGATTCAGAATTTTGTAAACCACCGTCACGAAATCATTCTCAGACGTACGAGATTTGAACTCAAACAGGCAATGAAACGTCTGCATATTCTCGAAGGATTGCTCATCGCTCAGCAAAATATTGACGAAGTTATTCAAATTATCAAAACATCTCCGTCACCTGATGCTGCAAGACGTACGCTGATGGAACGTTTTGGTTTCACCGAAGAACAGACTTCGGCTATTATGGAGATGAGATTACGTCAGTTGACTGCTCTTGAACACGACAAACTGCAAAACGAACACGATGAACTCGAAAAACTTGTAGCTTATCTTAATAGTGTTTTGGCAGATGAAGCGTTGCAGATGAGTATCGTAAAAGACGAAATGATTGAAATTCGTGACAAATATGCCGACAATCGTCGTACAGAAATCGTGGCAAGTGAAAATGAATTCAATCCGGAAGACTTCTATGCAAATGAAGATGTCGTAATTACAATCTCACACCTTGGTTATATTAAGAGAACTTCACTAACAGAATATCGTACTCAAAACCGCGGTGGAGTAGGCATTAAGGGTTCTTCAACCCGAGATGAAGACTTTATTGAGTATATCTACGTCGCATCTATGCATAACACAATGTTGTTGTTCACAGAAAAAGGACGTTGCCATTGGCTCAAGGTTTATGATATCCCTGAAGGTACGCGTGCATCAAAAGGTCGTGCAATTCAAAATGTTATCAATATATCGTCAGACGACAGAATACGTGCGTACATCAACGTTAAGAAACTTAATGATGAAGAGTTTGTTAAAAACCACTTTGTGGTGATGTGTACAGAAAATGGCACCATCAAAAAGACATCTCTCGAAGAGTATTCGCGTCCGAGAACAAACGGCGTAAATGCAATCACCGTTAAGGACGATGACGTATTGTTGAATGCAGTGCTCACAGATGGAAATTCAGATATCCTGATGGCCGCACGTGATGGTAAAGCTATCAGATTCAATGAAAACAAAGTGAGAGCAATCGGCCGTACAGGAGTCGGTGTCAAGGGTATCGAACTTGACGATGATGACCGAGTAGTCGGAATGATTACTATCACTCCGAACCAAAAGGAAGATATACTTGTTGTTTCGGAAAATGGTTATGGAAAACGTTCAGATCTGGAAGACTACCGCATTACAAATCGAGGCGGTAAAGGTGTGAAAACTTTGAACATTACCGAAAAAACAGGTAGACTTGTCGCTATTAAAGCCGTATCGGATCAGAATGATTTAATGATAATTAACAAATCAGGAATCACAATAAGAATGGCCGTCAATTCGTTACGTATAATGGGACGAGCAACCCAGGGAGTGAAAGTTATAAACCTCAGAACAGGTGACTCAATCGCATCGGTTGCAGTAGTTCCAGCTCAAGATGAGACGATAGAATGTCAAGAAATTGATGAAACATCTGAAAATCTAAACTAAATAATAACAATTAACACAATCTAAAAAACAACGAAAATGAAAAAGTTAATTCTTTTATTAGCAGCAATTACACTTACAGGTGTTGTTGCTCAAGCACAAGGACTCCGATTCAATCCGGAGGCTTTGAAGAAAAAAGCTGCAACAAGTGATGCTAACTTGCAAAATCCTAAAAAGAATTCAAAGGTAAACTATTGGCTCGATAGAGGTGATACTTACTATATGTTGGGTGCTGGTATGGTTGAAAACATCTACCTTGGTCAACATAAGAATGAAACATTTATGCTTGCTGGTAAACCAAAAGAAATAGGTAAAGCTACAATTAACGGTCGTAATTTAGAAACATTGAAGTATCCTGCATTTACAGCTTATCTCGAAAATGATAAAATCGTATTGTGGACAATCGATGTTGTGTATGATGAAAAAGCACTTGATAAGTCAATTGAGGCTTACTTGAAGGCTGCTTCAATGGAAGAAAAAATTATTCCTAAAGTGCGCGAAGGTCTTGCAAAAATCGGTAGTTTCTATCTGAACGAAGCTCAAGTTATCTATTTGCCACAAAAGAGAAATAAAGAGGCTGCAATTTCTTATGGAAAATCTTATGATGTATTCAGTCTGCCTGTTATGGGTCGTATAGATACAATGTCTGCTTACAATGCTGGTTATATTTCAATTATGGAAGAAGACTTCGAAAATGCAGCTAAGTATCTTGGTGAACTCGAAAAAGTGGGTTACTATAAAGATGGTGATGTTTACTATTACCTTTACTATGCTTACCACTCACTTGGTAACGAAGAAAAGGCTAATGAATATATGATGAAAGGTGCTGACAAGTTCCCGGCTCACAAAGAACTTACAAACTTGAGAATCAACTTATATATCCAAAGCAATCGTGATATTAACGAAATTATAGCTGAGATTGACGAAGCTATTGCTAAAGATCCGAAAAACAACGCCTACTACTACTATAAGGCTATGATGTTGGAAAAAAACAATGATATGGAAGGTGCTTTGGCTATGTTTAAACAAGTATTGGAATTTACACCAAACGATTTTAGTGCAAACTTCAATACAGGTGTACTATACTCTCGTCAAGCTGAAAAAATGCGTCAAGTCCTCAATGAAATTCCTTATAAGGAACAAGAACGCTATGACAAGACATTGAAGGAAATGGAAAGCAACTATCTCGAATCTGTGAAGTATTATGAAAAAGCTCTCGAAATTCAACCGACTAACCTCGATGTTTTGGAAGTTTTGAAAAATATTTACTTCTATTTCCGTGATAAACAAGATGGTATGATGAGTAAATATGAAACTATCAAGGCTAAGATTGATGCAATGTCTGCAGATGCAAATATGACTCAACAAAGATTGCAATCAATGTAATTCTTGAATTTGATCATAAATAAAAGAGAGTGTCCTTTAAAGACACTCTCTTTTTATTGTTAGATTGACAAATATTTTGATTAAATGTTATTCATAACCTGACGTGCCAATTCTTCGGCACGAACTTCCGTTGCGGCTTCACTGTAAATGCGAATAATAGGTTCGGTATTTGACTTGCGAAGATGTACCCAACCATCTGCAAAGTCAATTTTCACACCATCAATATCGCATATTTCTTCATTCGAATACAATCCTTTAATCTTTTCAAGAATCTTATCTACATCTATTTCCGGAGATAAATCTATACGATTTTTCGAGATGAAATATTCAGGATAATAAGAACGCAATTCCGAGATCTTAATGTTTTTTTGAGCCAGAGAACTTAAGATAAGACCGATTCCGACCAATGCATCTCGACCATAGTGCAACTCGGGATAAATTACTCCACCATTACCTTCGCCACCAATGACTGCACCTGTCTGTTTCATTTTGGCTACCACATTCACTTCGCCTACAGCTGCTGCCGAGTAGTTGCCATTGTGACTGCGAGTAACATCTCTCAATGCTCTTGATGAACTGAGGTTTGAAACTGTATCGCCAGGTGTATGGTCAAGAACATAATCAGCAACTGCAACCAACGTGTACTCCTCTCCGAACATCGTACCATCTTCATTTACGAGTGCAAGACGGTCTACGTCAGGATCAACGACAATACCCAAATCTGCTTTGTGCTTAATAACGGCCTCAGAAATTTGTGTGAGGTTAGCAGGTATTGGTTCGGGATTGTGTGCAAATTCGCCATTTGGCTCACAATTCAACTCGATCACTTCAGCTCCAAGTTGGCGTAACAGTTCGGGAACGATTACTCCACCAACTGAATTTACGGCATCAACCACAATTCTGAATCTGTGAGATTTGATTGCGTCTTGGTCAACAAGTGGCAGAGACAATACCTGATCGATATGTTGTTGATTATATGACGAACGGTCGATTACCTCTCCCAAAGAATCGACTTCGGGGAAAATGTATGAATCTTTTTCTGCGATTTCCAAAATGCGTTTCCCGTCAGCATCAGATAAAAATTCGCCTCTTGAATTGAGCAATTTCAAAGCATTCCATTGCTTAGGATTATGGCTCGCAGTGATGATAATTCCACCATCAGCAGAGTGGGCTGTTACGGCCATTTCGGTCGTAGGAGTCGAGGCCAAACCAATGTTTATCACATCAACACCACAACCAAGCAACGTTCCCTCGACAATTGTTGAAACCATTGCTCCCGAAATTCGGGCATCACGACCAATGACAACTTTTAATTTACGACTACAGTCAGAATGCTCTTTTAGCCAGGTTGCATAGGCTGCAGCAAATTTCGTAATGTCAATAGGAGTCAGATTATCCGCAGTAGAACCTCCGATTGTTCCTCGGATTCCAGAGATAGATTTTATAAGTGTCATTTGTTTTTTAGAAAAATTTATGCGACAAACGTACAAAAGTTTTGATAAAATATCAACTCTTTAAAGGCTTTTTAGTATCTTTGTGAGTCAATTGTGTGAGATATGAGAATTAAATTTATTATTTGGACTGCATTCGCTGCGATTTTCTGGCTGGGTGTTAATGCCCAAACAGGCGAAAATTCGCCGAAACAAAAACTCGTTAGAGGTCTTAATGCCTATGAATTAGGTCGTTATGCGATTGCTTATCAAGAGTTAACCTCTGCCCGTAATAACAGAAAGAATCTCGGTGAGGCTGATCGTGAAGTATTGGACTATTATTACTGCTTGACATCTTTTGAATTAGGCAAAAGTGATGCAGTTGAAAAAGTCGAAAATTTTAGAAATGATTATCCAAAATCTGTATACCTGACATCTTTGGATTGGATATATGCTAATATCAAATTCAATCAAAAAGATTTCAACAAAGCTGTCGAATTATTCAGAGGAATAGATGTTAATAAACTTTCTAATGATGAACAACAAGAGTTCTATTTCAAGAAGGGTTATTCGTTGATTAATATCGATGGATTGGTAGATGTAGATTTCCGAACAGGCCGAATCATAGATGCTCCGCATATGATGGAGGCTGGAAATGATTTGAAAAAAGTTACAGTTAATAGTAAATTCTACTCATCATCGGTCTACTATTTGGCTTATATCGATTACTTCCGCGGAGACTTGGATCAGGCTCAGGCTCGATTTACGCAACTGACAAACGATAAGGCTTACGGCTCGATTGTTCCGTTCTATTTGTAGCAAATCCGATTTCTGAAGGGCGAGTATCAAAATGTAATCAAAGATGGCCAAGCACTGAGAACTATTGCTAACAATAAGTGGAGAAAACAAATTTCACGTATTCTGGCTGAATCATATTTCAATACCGAAGATTATAAAAATGCACTTGTCGAAATTGAAAAATTTAAAAACGAAGGTGGTGAAATGACTTCGGATGAAATCTATATGAAAGGGTATTGCCACTTTGTCTGTTCAGAGTACATAGAGGCAGAACAATCTCTTCGTAAAGTTGCAAATCTCGAAAATGCAATGGGACAAAATGCTGCATTCTATCTCGGAAGAACTTATATCGAACTCGATGATAAAAGGTGTGCTGCAATGGCATTCTCATTGGCAACGGCTGATTATGATATGGCAATTAAAGAAGAGGCTCAGTTTAACTACGCTAAGTTGCAGTATGATCTTGACGGTTCGAGATTTAACTCTGCAATCGCTAGACTGAATAATTTTATTAATCAATATCCAAACTCGAAGTATGTAGGTGAGGCTAGAGAATTATTGTTGTCAGCATATTTTAATTCAAAAAATTATCAGGCAGCACTTGATGCAATCCAATACATCAAAAATCCGGATAACAATGAAAAGAGTGCTCTTCAGAAAATTTCCTATTTCAGAGGTCTTGAACACTACGAAAATGGAGACTACAAAAATGCCCTGAAAAATATTGAAACATCACTCGCAAACCCATTCAATGCAAAATATACGGCACTGGGTAAATTCTGGAAAGCTGAAATATTAGTTAAACTTGGCCGTCAGTCAGAAGCAGCTCCGTTCTACAAGGAGTATATTGCACTGGCCTCTAAACGTGATACCGAGTTCGCATATGCCTATTATGGTTTGGGCTACTGCCGATTCAATGAACGGAGTTGGAATGAGGCTCAACAAAATTTCGAAAAACTATTATCACTCAATACCGATAATAATCTGAAAGCTGATGCTTGTAACAGATTGGGTGATATCGAATTCGCACGCCGTGCTTACTGGAAAGCAATTGAAAATTATAATAAAGCATCTCAGTTCGGAGGAGCAGCTGCAGATTACGCATCATACCAACGTGCAATTATGTATGGTCTGGTTGATCGTCAGCAGAAAAAAGAGTCTGAATTGAAAGGAATTATTACTGTAGGTACTTCTGAGTATGTCGACGACGCAATATACCAACTTGGAAATCTGTATGTTAAACAAGAACAATTCTCAAAAGGTGCCGAACAACTGAAAAAACTTGTCGACAAATATCCAAACTCACCATATCTAGTTCAGGCATTGGGCGAATTGGGACTCGTTTACCAAAATATGGGAAATGAAAATGAGGCTCTGAAATATTATAAAATGGTGACTCAACGATTCCCGACATCAACACAGGCTCGAGATGCATTGCTTGGTATCAGAAACATCTATGTAGATAGAAATGATGTTGATTCGTATGTGGATTTCGCAGAACAAAGTGGTATCGAAATCAAAGTTTCTGTGAGTGAAAAAGATTCACTCTCATATACTGCTGCCGAAAAGACCTATCTTTCGGGCAATATGTCTAAAGCTGTGGAATATTTGCAAAAATATGTAGATAGTTATCCTCAAGGTGGTTTCTTGTCATCGGCAAGATATTTCCTGGCAGATGCCCACTTTAGACTCGAAAACCATCAGGCTGCTCTCGAAGAGTATGAACGTTTGTGTCAAATGCCGATAAACTCATTCACAGAAAGAGCACTGCAACGGGCCGGTGAACTTAATGTAAAATTCGAAAAATGGGATGCAGCACTGGTCTCTTATGAAAGATTGAGCAATATCTCAAGCGATGCTCAAGTTGTTGACAATGCTCTGTGTCAGAGTCTAACCTGTGCATCAAAAATCGGAGATAATCAGCAGATTCTCAGAATCTCAGACAAAGTTATGAAATCGGCATTTGCAGCAAACGGCACCCGACTGAAAGCTAAATTTGCAAAGGCAAAAGTACTCGATGCAATGGGTAACGTTGATGAGGCTCTGGAATACTATAAAGAGGTTGCCCAAAATCTTAAAACTAGAAACGGGGCAGAATCAAAATACCGAATCATCAGAATATTGTTCAATAAAGATATGCTCAAAGAGGCTGAAGCAGAGGTGTTTGACTTCTCAGATAAGGGATCACCATATCAATATTGGACAGCAAAAGCATTCATTATTCTCGGTGATATATATATCAAACAGGGTGACTTGTTCCAGGCAAAGGCGACGCTGCAAAGTATCGTCGATGGATATATGGATAAGAATGATGGTGTTGTGGACGAAGCTCTTAAAAAAATTAATGAACTGAAATAACAATTTAAATGAAAAAGATATTTATATTGGCAGGATTGGTTGTGATGTGTACAACTGTCAGTGCTCAAACCAATAAAAAAAATAACCTCAATCGAGAACTTGAAGTTACTCGTGAGTATGAACCAAATGTCAAAGGTGCAACTAAAATTGATGTAAAACCTAATATGGTTGATACTGTGAAGTTGCGTCCCGAGTTTAACTATAACATCACAACAGAACACGCATACAATCGTAACCGATTGTCAATAAAGCCAATCGGTGTTGCAGATGTGAATATTGTGACAACTCGTCGACAACTCGAAAAATTAAACGCAGAAGCAGGCTTTGCAGTTCCGTTCAAAACAATGGCTGATATCAATTATTCGCTTTATGATGCATCGACCTCTCAGGTGAATGTCAATCTTAAACACGATGGACTTTGGACCAAAATCGAAAACGATGCCAATATAAAAACTCCTGCAACACAGACACGTAATAACATTTCGTTATTCGCAAATAAAAATTGGGACAAGGCTAATGTAAGTGGTTCTGTGTATGGACTTTGGGATAAATATACCAGATATGGTTACTATAATTTCGGACAAGCGATTCCAGAAAGTTTTGACTCAAGAAAAAGTGCACTTGCACAACGTTTTACTGGTGGTGGTCTTGAATTTGCATTGAATGGTTTTGGCAAATTGTTGAATACAAGTTTACTCATTGAGACAGCCTATGTTACAGATAAATATGACGGAGGTCGTGCAGATTTGAACGCCGAACTCGGTGTCGGTCGAAATTTCAAAAACGGAAATAATCTGAATGTAGTTTTGGCTGCTCTGATGGCTAAAGGCAAAAATCAGAACCGAACAGACATATCATCTTACTCTGTCAAACCTATGTATACAATGAATGTAAATGGGATGTCATTGGGACTTGGTTTTGATGCAGCAATAACTAAATCTGGATACTTAAAATCAGAATCGAAGGTTTGTTTCTTCCCTAAATTTAATCTGGAAATAAATCTCAAAAACTCAGCTCTGTTCTTTGTAAATCTTGATGGAGGTATATACATCGATCCCTATATGGCTAATCCGTATATGATTTCAAGTGTAGAGACTCCGATGTCTAAAAATTACGAACTGAAGGCTGGTATAGTAGGTAATATCGGACAATTAAAATATACTATTGGTGCAGGATATGACATTATGAATGACGCTCCGATGTATGTCAATGTTTATAATGCTAAGTTCTTGGGTAATGTGTTCGATTATCAAACTGATGACATAAATATCATAAAGGCATTTGTCAATCTTAATGCAAAAGTATCTGATCGTGTAGCATTGATGGCTGGTGTTTTGTTCCGTTCAGCCGATAGCGATAAATTCGCAGATGCATTGTATGTGCCTATGATCGAAAGTTCTATTGCTGTGAAATATAGCTCAGAAAAGTTCAATACTCAGGTTAAGTGCGATTTTGTGGGAGAACAATATTTCTGTGACCAAATTGCGACATCTCCTGAGATTCTAAACCAAATAGTCAAAGCAGATGGTTATGCAGATTTGAAATTCGAATGTAATTACAAATTCAACAAACAGATAACTTTCGGAGTAATGGTAGATAATATCCTGAACTCGAATATCTATAAGTTTAATCACTATCGTCAACTTGGTACGAGTGTGATGGCTAAAGTAAATTTGAAATTCTAACGTAACAAAGAATAAATTATCATAATATGAAAATTTCGTATAATTGGCTGAAGGAGTACGTTAATACAACGATGACTGCTCGCGAAATGGCAGACTGCCTGACTGCCATTGGTCTTGAAGTCGAAGGCCTAGAAAAAATCGAAGCTATCAAAGGTGGCCTCGAAGGAGTATGTATCGGTGAAGTGTTGACTTGTGAAAAACATCCTGATGCAGATAAATTGCATTTGACAACAGTTAACGTCGGTGCTGCGGAACCATTGCAGATTGTTTGCGGAGCTCCGAATGTTGCAGCCGGAGAAAAGGTCGTTGTCGCTACAATTGGTGCACAGTTGTATCCAACAGGAGAAACTGAACCATTTAAAATTAAAAAAAGTAAAATACGTGGCGTAGAATCTTTCGGTATGTTGTGTGCCGAAGATGAAATCGGAATCGGTGCGGATCACGATGGTATTATGTTACTCGACAAGAGTGCTGTACCTGGAACACCAGCTCGTGAATACTTTAAAATAGAAGATGATTACGTTTTGGAAATAGGTTTGACTCCGAACCGTATTGATGCAGCATCTCACATAGGCGTGGCTCGAGATCTGGTCGCTTACCTGAAAAGTATCGGTCAAGAGGTAAAGGTCGAACTGCCATCTGTTGAGAATTTTGCAGTAGATAAGATTAACAATCCTATAGAAGTCGTTGTTGAAAATCAAGATTCGGCTCCGAGATATATGGGTCTGACAATCAGAAATGTTGAAGTTAAACCTTCGCCTGAATGGTTGCAAACCAAATTACGTGCTTTGGGAATGAATCCTCACAACAACGTCGTCGATATCACGAACTTTATTCTTCACGAATTAGGACAACCTCTGCACGCATTCGATGCTGATAAAATTTCCAAAAATAAAGTGGTTGTGAGAAATTGTCCTCAGGATACGACATTTGTAACTCTTGATGGTGTAGAACGTAAACTTGACCAACGAGATTTGATGATTTGTGATGCCGAAAAGCCAATGTGTATCGCAGGAGTATTTGGTGGTATTGATAGTGGAGTTACTCTCGAGACTAAGAATGTATTCCTCGAAAGTGCATATTTTAATCCGGTATCAATCCGCAAAACAGCCAAACGTCACGGACTTTCAACTGATGCATCATTCAGATATGAACGTGGTACAGATCCGCTGATGCCACCCTATGCATTAAAACGTGCAGCATTGTTAATCAAAGAATTAACAGGCGGTGAAATATCTTCAGAAATTACAGATATCTATGCAGAATTAGCAAAACCATTTGTTGTTGAATTAAGTTTTAAAAACGTTGACAGACTCATCGGAAAACAACTCGGTAAAGAGACAATTATCCGAATAGTGACTGCTCTTGAAATGGAAATTACAAACTCAACAGACGAAGGTCTTACTCTGGCAGTACCGCCATATCGCGTAGATGTACAACGAGAAGCAGATGTGATTGAAGATATTCTCAGAATATATGGCTATAATAATGTAGAGATCCCGATGCAGGTTAATTCGACATTGACATATTCACAAAATCAGCTGAATGACAGAATATTCAATATCGCAGCAGATATGCTGACTGCAAACGGATTCCACGAAATTATGAGCAACTCTCTGACTAAGAGTGGTTACTATGAAGGACTGACATCTTATCCGGCAGAAAATTGTGTTAAGATTATGAATCCGTTGAGTTCAGATCTTAATGTAATGCGTCAAACCCTATTGTTCAATGCCCTGGAAGCTGCTGCCCTTAACATCAATCATAAACGTAGCGATCTGAAACTCTATGAATTCGGCAATTGTTACTTCTATGACAATGCAAAAAAAGAAGAGGGTGGGTTGGCTCCGTATTCTGAGACATACACTCTCGGAATTCTTGTTAGCGGACAAACTAACGAAGCATCGTGGAATATCAAAACTGCACAGTCAGACTTCTATACATTAAAAGTATATGCCGAAAAATTACTTGCTCGATTTGGTGTAAATATCAACAATGCTCAAATCGACCCTCTTGAAAGTGATCTATATCGTGAAGCTGTAAGATTTACATTCAATAATAAAAAATTGTTCGATATAGGTATCGTTGCAAAGAAAATACGAAATATCTTCGATATCAAACAAGAGGTCTATTTCTTGGAAATGGATTTCGATCGATTGATAAAACTTGCTTCGAATGTGAAAATCGGAGCAAAAGAGTTGTCGAAATATCCTGAGGTACGTCGAGATTTGGCTCTGTTGGTTGATAAGAGTGTAACGTTCCGCCAGCTGAGAGATTTGGCATTCAAGACCGAACGTAAATTGCTCAAAAAGGTAGGTTTGTTTGATGTCTACGAAGGAGACAAGTTGCCTGAAGGTAAAAAGTCTTATGCACTGAATTTCGTGCTTGAAGATACAACAAAAACAATGACCGATACAATCATCGAAAAGGTGATGTCTTCGTTGATTGCACAATTCGAAGCTCAATTAGGTGCTAAAATCAGATAATATTTAAACTATAGATATGCAGGAAAAAATTTTAATTCTTGATTTCGGATCACAATACACTCAACTCATTGCTCGCCGAATCCGCGAGATGAATGTGTATTGCGAAATCCACCCATTTAACAAAGTGCCTGAATTGGACTCTACTATCAAAGGTGTAATCCTTTCTGGTAGTCCATTCTCAGTACGTGATGAAAGAGCGCCCAAAATCGACTTGAGTCAGATTAAAGGCAAGTTGCCACTGCTCGGAGTATGCTACGGAGCTCAATATCTCGCTCATTTCTTCGGGGGTGAGGTCGGTGCTTCAAAATCTCGTGAGTATGGTCGTGCAATGTTGACAAAAGTCGATCCTCAGAACGATTTACTCAAAGATGTGGCAATGGAATCTCAAGTGTGGATGTCTCACGCAGATACAATTATTGCGTTGCCAGAAAATTACAAGGTTATTGCAAGTACAGCCGACGTGCGTAATGCAGCTTATCAAGTTGAAGGTGAACAAACTTGGGGTATTCAATTCCACCCTGAGGTATATCACTCAATCGATGGAGGTAAATTGCTGAAAGCATTTGTCGTTGATATTTGTGAGTGTAAACAAGATTGGACTCCGGCATCGTTCGTACAATCAATGGTTGCTCAACTCAAAGAACAAATCGGCAATGAACGTGTAATTCTGGGTCTGTCAGGTGGGGTCGATTCATCTGTTGCTGCAGAACTCTTGCACAGAGCTATTGGAGATCAATTGACTTGTATCTTCGTTGATACCGGACTGTTGAGAAAAAATGAGTTGGAAGATGTTATGAAATCTTACAACTCAATGGGATTGAATGTAATTGCAGTTCAGGCAGGAGATAAGTTCCTTGGAGACCTTAAGGGTGTAACTGATCCTGAACAAAAACGTAAAATCGTAGGTCGAGACTTCGTAGAAGTTTTTGATGCCGAGGCAAATAAAATTACTGATGCAAAATGGTTGGCTCAAGGTACAATCTATCCTGACGTAATTGAATCAGCATCGGTAAACGGTCCTGCAATGGTAATTAAATCTCACCATAACGTGGGAGGATTGCCCAAAGATATGAAACTCAAAGTCGTAGAACCACTGAGATTGTTGTTCAAAGACGAAGTACGCCGAATTGGCCGAGAACTCAATGTTCCTGCAGATATTCTGAATCGTCACCCGTTCCCGGGTCCAGGACTTGCAATCCGTGTGTTAGGAGAAATCACACCTGAAAGATTGCAGATTCTGAAAGAGGCTGACAAGATTTATATTGATGGTCTGAAAGAGGCAGGTCTCTATGAAAAAGTTTGGCAAGCAGGAGCTATATTATTGCCCATCAAATCAGTTGGTGTGATGGGTGATGAACGCACTTATGAAAGTTGTCTGGCACTTAGAGCTGTAATGTCAACGGATGGTATGACTGCCGATTGGGTTCATTTGCCATATGATTTTCTTGCCAATATTTCTAACGCAATCATTAACCGCGTGAAAGGTATTAATCGCGTAGTTTATGATATCAGTTCAAAACCACCAGCAACTATTGAGTGGGAGTAATTACAAGAAAAAAGTCTCGTTCACATCGAACGAGACTTTTTTTGTTTTAAAGCACATCACAATATAGTGTACTATTTTCGATATTAACAATTTTGACTCGCTGCCCCTTATCTATCATTCTGCCTGTTTGGGATATCGCATCATAGTAATGACCTTCTATCTGAACCTTACCAGATGGTCGTAATGAACTGACAACTACACACTCTTGACCTATCAATGATTTATCCATATTCGATGCGACAAATCCATTTTCGGTATCTAACTCCGAAGTGAGAACAATTGTGCGTTTTAATTTTGATTCTCCAACAAGCATTCGTCCTGCCAACCAGACCGAAGATATTATCCCAACTGTGACAGTTGCTATTACCAAAAATAACGGTGATAAAAATGAGGATATGCTGACTTGATTCTCAGGAATATATTTAAACAAATCGTTGTCAATCATTGCAAAAGACAAACCTATGATGATTGCAATTATACCCGAAATTCCCGCAATACCAAATCCCGGAATTACAAAAATCTCCAGCAATATCAATACAACTCCTAATATAAAAACTAAAATTTCCCACGTCTGTAATGCTTTCTCAAACCATAATGGTGAAAAATAAAGAAAGGCTGCACAAAGAGCAATTACTAATGGAAATCCGATTCCTGGAGTCTGAAATTCAAAATAAATTCCACCAATCATCAACAGTATCAATACACTTTGTAACATAGGATTCGTTAAAAATCCCATTATTGAATCTATCGTTGTTGGCTTGTATTCATAAACCTCAGCCTGTTCGGAGGTATACATCTTTACAACTTCATCAATCGATGATGCCTGACCTTCACAAAATCCAATTTCAATAGCTTCGGCTGTTGTCAATGATAATACCTTACTCGTATCGCCGATTGGATCGACCATTGATTCTGCAATTTTCGGATCTCTATGCCATCTCCAAATTGTATCCTCACCCTCAATTCGGTCGATTAACTTACCGTGTGCTTCAGCCGTTGAACGCATCATCGCCCGCATAAAACTTTGATACTTATCAGGCATCTTCGAACCATCGTTGCCATTGACTACCGTAGCAGCTCCAAAAGTGGCACCACGCTGCATATATATCGAATCTGCAGCAAGTGAGATCAATGCTCCTGCACTGACAGCCTGATTGTTGATAAATATAACAACGGGAATATCACACTCTAATATGGCTGTGCGAATAGAATCTGCCACCTCGACAATACCTCCATAGGTATTCATATCTATAATAATAAGATCTGATTTGCGATTTCGTGCATCATTCAGACAATTTTGTGTCAATCGCCACGTCGAGGGCATTATATTTTCTCTAATCGGAATTACATACACCGATTTTTTCAAAGTTGTTGAATCCGTCTTGGAATAACCAGACGAACTCAATACCAATACCATCAAGAGTGTCAGTAGCAATCGTTTCATAATTGATGACTTATTACTACTTTCCGTTACAATCTTTACAACCTCTTGCATCAAGAATCTCTTGTTCTCGTGCACAACGGATTCCACGTTTACGCATCTCTCGATTGGTTTCAATCTCACTCTCTAAATTATGACCTTTTATCATTAATGTTAAAGAGAGTCCGACCACAAAAAAAGCGACAGCTCCGACTCCGACTAAAAACGTTATTAACCAGGTACTCATAACCGAATATTAAAATAATACAGACACACAAAGGTACACTTTTTTTTCGAACCAAATATTCTCATACTCCAAAAACGAAAATTAAATTATTCAATTGTGTATATAACTGAAAGTTTCGGATAATTATTTCAAAAAAAAATAGTATCTTTGCAACTCAATAGATAAAAATCAAAAATAAATCATATATGGGAAGAGCTTTTGAATATCGCAAAGCGCGAAAAATGAAACGTTGGGGTAATATGGCCCGCACTTTTACACGTTTGGGTAAAGAAATCGTAATCGCTGTTAAAGCAGGTGGTCCTGATCCAACGTCGAACTCAAGACTTAGAGTGCTGATTAAGAATGCGAAGGCTGAAAATATGCCTAAAGATAATATCGATAGAGCTATCAAACGAGCAATCTCAAAGGATACGGCTGACTATAAAGAGATCGTTTACGAAGGTTATGGTCCATTCGGAATTGCTATGGTTATCGAAACTGCTACGGATAACAACACTCGTACTGTTGCTAATGTAAGAAGTGTTTTCAATAAGTTTAGCGGAACTTTGGGTACAACGGGTTCACTTTCTTTCTTGTTTGACCACAAATGTGTATTTAAAGTGAGTGCTGCAACTGTTGCCGATCCGGATGAACTTGAGCTCGAACTGATCGACTTTGGTGCCGACGAAATCTTTGCAGAAGACGACGCAATCATCATCTATGGTTCATTCGAATCATATCACAAAATCCAAAGCTATCTGGACGAACATTCTATCGAAATTGTTAGTGGCGAATTCGTTCGTATCCCGGTTGATACCAAAGATGTTACCGAAGAGCAACGCGAAACTCTTAACAAAATGATCGAACGTTTCGAAGAAGATGATGACGTGACTAACGTCTACACAAATATGAAAGATCCTGAAGAAGAGGAAGACTAATTTAATTTTCATACTTGACATATGGCTAGCGAAATCAAAAATAATTCATTGACTAAGTTATTGACACGCAATGTAATTTTAGCAGTGTGTATCGGTATTGTCGGAGTGTTTTTGTTGAAAATTTCGCTTGGATATATCACTCGTCACGGAGAAGTCTATACTGTACCGGACTTCTCTGCGATGAGTTTTGACGAAGCAAAACAAGCAGCTCAACACGCACAACTACAACTCGAAATCTTTGACTCGCTGTACGTTGTGGGAATGCCGGGCGGGGTAGTCCTTGATCAATTGCCCAAAGCCGGTGCAAGAGTAAAATCTCAACGTCGTGTTCTGCTGACTATAAATTCTCATAATCAGAGAAAAGCAAAAATTCCGTATGTAGCAGGCTACTCACTTCGACAAGCTAAGAACATTCTGATAACTTCAGGATTCGAAATCGAACGCCTCGAATATGTAGAAGATATGGCAACTAATAATGTCATTGCCCAATACTACAAGGATTCACAAATCGAAAAAGGTTCTGAAATTGAAGCAGAAATAGGTTCGGGTATGATTTTGCAAGTCGGATTTAATCCTGATACAGAGACTGCTCCGATCGTACCTAAAGTTGTTGGATCTTCACTCAAAGAGGCAAAGAGTGCACTTTGGGAAGCCGGCTATAATGTGGGTACAATTATGAGAGATGTTGATGTTACAGCAGCAAATCTGAACGAATGTTGTGTCTATAAACAAGAACCTAACCAGGCATTCGAACTTTCTTATGGTGAAAAAATAGACCTTTATATTACCACAGATAACGAAAAGGTTAAACGTGGCGTTGCCGAAAGTGACAGATTGCACAAGGAACGAATGGAAGAACTCTTGAAAGCAGACTCACTTGCTACGGAAGAATAATTGTTCGAAATGCGAAATTCTTTTGATCAAGACGATTTCTCATTAGATGAGAACGAGAGTGCCGAAGAGATGTATGAACACTTTTCGGTGACAGTTGATCGTGGTCAAGCTCTCGAAAGAATTGATAAATACCTGACTCGAAAACTTGAAGCGACTTCGCGTAATCGGGTGCAGACAGCAGCAGATGCCGGTTGTATCAGAGTGAATGGTGTCGCAGTAAAATCAAGTTATAAGGTAAAACCACTTGACCAAATTGCAATAGTGTTGCCGTATCCACACGTGCAACTTGAAATTATTCCCGAAAATATTCAACTTGATATTCTCTATGAAGACGATGATATCATTGTTGTCAATAAAGCTGCAGGGATGGTCGTTCACCCTGGACACGGTAATTACAGAGGGACTTTAGTCAA
>JAEIGA010001400.1_pt1 | contig 37641 bp, 72 predicted proteins | sample 9270691 | NCBI WGS metagenome assembly JAEIGA01 (sample SAMN17057246, study PRJNA624740) | gut metagenome | biome: biome; isolation source: fecal sample | host: Bos grunniens | place: China: Xizang | collected 2019
ATGATCATGTCATATATAACATAACTGATAAATTATCTATTTAATAAAATATTGAATTCGAGTGCTTTATTTTACGCTAAATTAAATGAATGAAAATAAAGGATGTTGTAATTGGCTCTAGTCTCTAAGACAAAGTTCTTGGAGACTTTAATTATATTCGAAAGGACGCAACATAAAATGAATATGAATTTTATTCATGCGATGGCCGCTCTAAGTCACATACAAGAAGGCGGCGCGGATTACCTAGAAGAAAATAAAAAATATATAGAAGAGCATAAAGAAAGAGTTAAGGTCTTCGCCGACTGGCTTAAAGAAAATGTTCCTGAGTTATTTAGTAATATAGACATCGAGCTGTTCGACGAGATGATTGATGAACATGATGATTCTAAGTTCTCAGAAGAAGAGTTTGAACCTTATGCACAGAAGTGGTTCGGCGATAAGAAGAAGACTCCCGAGTATGAAGCCGCTTGGAAACATCACTGGACGAACAATGAACATCATCCGGAGTTCTGGCTTGGAGAAGACATGCCTTATATCTATATATTAGAAATGATTTGTGACTGGGGTTCCTTCTCCGTTAAGTCCGGCGACTTTAAGGAGCTTTCAGAGTTCTATTATAAGAAAGCTAAGAACGACCCTGACAAGATGCTTTCTGATAATACGAAACAAATTGTTGAAGACATTCTCACTCTTATAGATAATGTTTTAGAGGAGGCGGACTAATGGCGAACTGGGTAGACATTCCAGAAAGTAATTACAAAAAGACTGTCAACTGGAGTAAGCTCTCAGGTAATACATGGGGCGGAGAAGTTTATCTTACTCTGCAGTATGATAAGGAATCCGTTACTGCTACTTCTGTTAATATTCGTTGGAAGCTTGGCTGTAAGAACAACAGCTGGAACTATTACTACCTTCTTGTTAATCCGCATGATGGTAAAGACGATGGCAACTGGGGTACTTTAGTTGCTCTTAAAACTAAGTGGACAGAAAATAAATCTGGCGGCTATCCTTACTGTCAACCGGAAAAGGGTTTTACTTTATTTAAAGGCGCTGCTGATACTAGCTACATTCTCCCGCCATACTGGCTTTGTAATGATGGCTATGATGTAACCGACCCAGATAAGGCAGAAGAGTTTTATAAGTGTTATTCTAAAACTACTTATACCAACTATAAGAATGACAGACCTAACGCCTTAACCTATGAGATCGGCGAAGAAGCTTTGACTGATATAGGTGACGAGCCGGTTATTGTTACCGCCGTCCAGGCTGGCTCTGTTGAGATTATTGATAACTACGATAACTCTTTTAAAGTTCGTGTCACCAGTCTAGGTGCTGGCGGTTTAAACAATAGTCATGACGGTAGCATCTTAAAAATTTCTCAAAGTAAATCCTCAGGTGTATGGCAGTACTCTGCCGGTGATACATATACTTATCAACCAGGTGCAACAGCGTCTGATATTACAAGAACTTTAAATGCTAATGCTCCGGACTCTTCTAATAACGGTAAGAAGCTAGTTTGTGCGCAGCTAACTGTCTATGGTAAGTCAGATGCTACTACCGCTGTTTCTTATGCTAACGGTAAGTCATCAGGCGTAGAGATTAAGCACTATGTTGCACCAAGCAAAACTGGTGCGATTACTCTAAGCTATAATAAGAAACGACTAACTATCAAAGAACCGTGGCAGGTATCTTGGGGAGCAGCAACGAAAGCAAATGATAGTTCTCCTGTTAAGGGCTATTCCTTCGCTATTAAACGGGATGGCGAGTATATCACAGGATTAACAATAGACGGCGACAACAATATTACAAAGGGAACCGGCTCTAACACGTCTGTATTAATTCATAACACTGACTGTACTTGTACCTTTGATCCAGCGGCGATAGGATTAGTTGCTCATAACTTAATTGATATTGAAGTTTTGGCATTTACCCGCAGTGGTCAGAATAATGACGGTGATACATACTACTTCGGTACAGGCAGTCGACTAAGTGACTCTAACAGCGGCCAGGAAGTCGAGGTTCAAAACGCAGGTATCATGCGTGTATTTAAAGCAGGTCTTGGTTGGACAGAAGCTCAGGTAAAAGTTTATCGTAAGACAAACGGCGTTTTCAGTTGGCAAGAAGCTGAAGCTGTTAAGGTCAATCGTCAGTCCACCTGGAGAGAATCACAATAACGAATAAACCGTATCGAAAGGTACGGTTTATTTTTTTACGTAAGAGGCTCCTGGACGCTTTGTATCGCGAGTTTATTTCAAGGCAGCTTTGTATACTAGGAGGGCTCTGAAAGGCCATCACAACGCGAGTGTGGAGCTTATAAAGCGTACCTGCTATAACCTATAGAATTTGTTTTGACATAGGTGACACGTCCGTCACGGGCTTTTTATGAAAACCTCGGCACTGTATACTCTTTTTATTTTCGGCCAACCTGGAGCTGCCAGTGACGCCGTACACTTTTGCTTGTTATTAAATTAATAATCTAATAATTTAATAAATTAATAATTTATTAGAAAAATTTTTTAAAAAACTATTAAATTGATAGCTGTCATACTGTATAATAGATTAGGAGAGTTCTATTATTATTTCTTGTACTCTATGCCGGCTTGTCCGGCAGTCCCGTAGGGACGCAATACTTTGACTAATACTAACTCAAAACTTGTTTTAGTCGAAAAAATTATATATTTATATATTATATATCTTAATACAGAAAAGATATATAATATATAAATATATAATATAGTGCTATATAGCACTAGACGCGCGTGCGCGTGCATATATTTTTTGGAAAATTTTAGAAATTTAGCAAGGAGCTATAATGAAGACTCAGATTTCACATAAAACCCCTGTAATTAGATGCCCACATTGTGGTACAGAATACTTACCCGGCGAGATTTACATGCCAGGTGCCTTAATCGGACAGCCGGATGAGATAGTAAAGGATGGCCTAGGTAAGATTATCTACGAAGATTACACTACAGAAGACCGAGCACCTGATATGGTAGAGCATTTTACCTGCGAATCTTGCGACAAACCTTTCGTTGTAGAGGCAACTGTTACATATAAAGTAAAAGAAGAGGCTCCCGAGCGTGATTTTAGCTCACAGTACGTATCTCTTTTAGATTAATTCACTAATTTGCACATTTTCGTGGCTATTTTTGGCTATTGTTCGCACATTTTTCCGATTCGTAGCCAAATTTAGCCATTTTCCTTACGCGCGTATACGCATGCGCGCGTAACTTCCGAAATTACCGAAATCTCGATAATCTCATTTCTGTAACTCCGGCAATTTCGGTAATTTCAATAATTACATCTGTAACCTAGGAGATTTCGTTTTTGATTTATTTAACCGAGATATCTCCACCTAAAAAGATTTCAGGGTTGTCATCTATTTGTGCTACCTTTGAGTATAATCCGTACATAGTAGATGCCCTTAAGACTATTCCTACTTTCTATTATCATAAGAAAGATAATGTCTGGGAGTTTCCAGTTTGCTACCTAAGTAGACTTTTAGATAACCTTACCTTTTTAGACGAGATACAACTAAGACTATTAGATACTCCGGAATCCGGGGAATTTCATTTCGGCAGACAATTTGAATTAGAGCCTCTTTCTGAAACTGAGAAAGTTTCGTTTAAGATGAAACCTTTTGATCATCAGCTTGAAGCCATTAACTTCGGACTTGACCGCGAGAAGTGGCTGTTGCTCGACTCAATGGGACTTGGTAAAACTAATTCAATTATCTGGTTAGCCGAAACTCTAAAGCGCCGCGGCGTAATTGATCACTGTTTCATCATCTGTGGTGTCAACTCACTAAAGCAGAACTGGAAGAAGGAAATTCAGAAGTTCTCGACTGAGTCGGCAGTAGTACTAGGAGAGTACACCACGCGTACCGGCACCATTAGATATAGGTCTATGGATAAAAGAGCCGAGCAGCTTAAGGATCCAATTGAGGAGTTCTTTGTTATTACGAACTTAGAGAGTTTACGTGATGATAGAATCATAGAAGCTTTTAAGAAGTCTAGTAACAAATTTGGAATGATCGCTTTTGATGAAGCACATAAAGCTGCAACCAAGACATCTCAGCAAGGAACTAATCTTCTAAAGTTAGACGCACCTTTTAAGGTAGCTGCCACGGGTACTCTAATTACGAACAATCCCCTGTCTGCTTATGTACCTTTGTCTTGGACTGGCAATGACCAATCTATATTAACAACCTATAAGTCTCAATACTGTAACTTCGGAGGTATTAAGGATTCTCAGGTTATTGGCTTTAAGAATCTAGACGTCTTACAAGAAGAGATTAAGAGTTGCTCCCTGCGTCGTACTTTGGATCAGGTAAGATCTGACATGCCGCCAAAGTCGGTGAAGATAGAAGTTCTTGAGATGGAGGAAAGCCAGCGTAAGTTTTACGAGGCTATCAAGGAAGGTGTCAAGGAAGAGGCAGATAAGATTGAACTTAAGTCTGCTAACTTACTTGCGCTCACCACCCGTCTCCGTCAGGCAACCGCATGTCCTAGCCTGCTTACATCTCAGAACATATGTTCAGTAAAGGTTGACCGTTGTGTTGAGCTTATTCAAGAGCTTACTTCACAGGGAGAGAAGGTTGTAGTGCTCTCTGTCTTTAAAGAAACGATTAATGAACTTGCAACGAAACTTGGACAATTTCGATTTAGTGTGAATACCGGCGATGTGCCAGATGGTGTAGTTGCTAGAAATGTAGATAAGTTCCAGGAGGATCCGGCAGAACAGGTATTCGTAGGTACCTGGGGAAAAGTCGGTACTGGCTGGACCCTTAATGCAGCATCTTACTTAATCTGCTTAGACACACCTTACACGGCCGCTATGTTCGATCAGGGCACTGACAGAATCTGGCGTGTCAATAACACTAGACCTGCTTTTGTAACTGTCTTACTTTGCGGCGACACAATCGATGAGCGTGTTCAAGAAATTATTGAGACTAAAAAAGAATTAGGAGAGTATCTTGTCGATGGAGTCGAGTTTACAGGTAATACCAACAACAGTCGTCTCGACGATGAACTCAGAGCCATCCTCCGCGACCTCTAAGTTTCCAGTTCGCTATGACACTATCTTGTATAGAGGATATGAAATTAACTTCCTATCTGACCCTACCGGTTTACACTGCGCGGGTCAGTGGGAAGGCGAGATAGTTGACCTTGGCTTAAACAACATCTACTACAAAGAAGACATGTGCAAGTTTGTTGATCGCAGACTTGATCTAATTACGACATTTCCGAAATCTCCCGAATTACAGGGAGCGAAACTAGAGTGGTTTCGGAATGGAGACTATCGAGATATTAGACTCTCCTACAAGGGTCGAGTCATAAAAGTATTTTTAGTCGCAAATGAAACCTTGGTAAAACCTCAAAGGATAATTGAGGAAGCAAGAACCATTTTATTTAATTCAAATTTACTTGACGAAACTTAAACAATTTCGTTATTTTAAAATACTAGCCATTGTATATTATATTAAATTATATATAAGTTATATATTAGGAGTTAGCGTATGAAGCCTGTGATTAAATGGTCTGGAGGAAAGACCTGGGCAATTGAATATATTAAAAAGCTAATCACGCCTGAGATGCTAGAACATGGAACTTATATAGAACCTTTCTGTGGCGGTGCTTCCCTTGCGCTTGCCCTTCAGCCGAAGCGAATGATTCTCGGTGACCTCAACAGTGAGCTAATTAACATGTACAAAGTTATTAAAGATGCTCCTGATGATTTAATCGGTAGCTTAGTGTGGATGCAGCTTTCCCATGAAGAGTCTACCGACTATTTTTATAATGTGCGTGCTTGGGACCGTGACTCTAAGTTTGAAAGCATGAATCCGGTCTCGAGAGCCAGCAGATTTATCTACTTAAACAAAACTTGCTTTAATGGTTTGTATCGAGTAAACAGTAAAGGTTATTTCAATACGCCTCTTGGGCGGTCTTCTTCTGGTAACCCCATAGACATTGTGCAGTCAGATAAGATTCGAGAGTTATCTGCTTACTTTAATGACCCCCGAAATTCGGTTAATTTCGTCTGCGCTTCTTATTCAGACGTAACTATGAATGCGAAACCCGGCGATATTATCGTCCTTGACCCACCTTACACACAAACAAATCACACGAGTTATCAGAAAGAAGGTTTTACTTGGAATGACACGGAAAGTCTTAAAGTGGAGTGCGATAGGTTGTCTAACCTTGGGTGTCACCTTATTGTGTTTAACGAAGGTACTCCCGAAATCAAAGACCTATTTAAAGATTACGTAATCCAAGAAGTTTCAGTAAAACGAACAGTAAGCTGTAAAAGTACCGGCCGCTCTGCTAACGAAGTAATCATTACCAACATTAATTGCTAAATTATGTGATTAATCTACGTTAGGAGATACGTATTATGGTTCATTATATTTACATAGTGAAATGCCCTGATTGTGAAGATGAGCATTTCGACTTCTTTGATGACGCCAAGGATTGTGCGCTTGGTTGTCTACAGAAGAATCCCATAATTACTCAGACTGAGGTTACTCGTAATGATTTTGGTGAATGCACCGACTCATGCGACTTAGGTACTGTGTGGTCTTGGGAAGATATTGTTGCACAGCAACCTAAAGAAACTGTTTTCAGCAAAGCAGACTTTGAAGATGAAAGTGAGCTAGATCAGTTAGATAATTCCTTACACCCCACTAATGCTGAGCCTACTATTAAACAGCTAGTGGAAATGATTGAGGAAAACGAAGACATCGTTGAATGCAAATGGTGTGAAGAGCTTTATGACAAAACTGACTGTCGTTTCGAAGTTGACTTAGGTTGGCTATGCGAAAGATGTATTGCCGCAATCAAGTCTAGAGGTGAGACCCTTACTTTTAGAGAGGGACCTCTGGAAGAGGATGTTAATGCGGGTACTGTTAGTAAGATTGCCACTGACATCTTAAGTGAGATTGCTGCTGGTCTTAGCGATGAAGATAAAGTACAGTCAATTACAAGATTACTTGCTTATGTTACCCCTGAAAACTTTGAATCTCTGTGGGAACTCATCAAGAATTATTTCGCTGATAGAGTTTTAACAGAAGAGGATAAGGATACGCTTGTTCGTAAAACCGGCATTAATCGTGATGTATTGGATGGTGTAGATACTGTTGCGACTGCGATTAGTGTAATACACGGACTATCCCCTATAGCACTCGGTATTGTAGTCGATGTTCTGCAGCTGACTCCTATTGAGGATGTTGTTGCTGGTGCTGCTACAGGTGGTTGGGGTGCAATCATCACTTCTATCCTGTCTGTCATTCCGGAGTCAACTATAATCTCTGCTCTGGCATCTATTAAGAACTTTATCGGACATCAAATCTTTGTGATCCTAAAAGATTTGTTTATCAATAAGGTTTTGCCAGAGCCTGAAGATGAAGACCTAACTGAGGAGCTCACTCAACTGGATGAAGCTTTTAAGTATCTTGCAACTGATCCAGATGCCAAGATTAAGATTCTAGACGAGTTACGTGCAGACAGCTTACTAAGACCATGTGTTACTGAAGATGATGCCCTGTCCGTAAATAACTGCATCACTAGTAAGTGGTCTGCTTCTGGTTACCAGATGGATGGTCGTATCACTGATTTCAATATCGATGAATCCGGTGAGATTTATATTACAGTAAGTAGAAGCGCAGACAAGGTTATGGTTTATACCTTAGATGACCTCAAGGGTCGTTCTTCAAGAAGTTTCTTAAGCTACAAGCTTTTGAAGCGTATTAAAGAAATTGCTTCTGACTTAAACAAAGCAATGAAACCTACTAAGGCTGAGCTTGCGGCTGCTAGAACCGCAGAACGTGATGCTAATGTACTCGATGCACTTGCCAAGGACCCCGAGGTCGCAAATGAGTTAAAGGCAAATGTAGTTCGTATCGAATATAGAATTCCGTTAAACGACTTCGGTTATTCTGTTGATGATACTGATATTGAGGACATAGCAATTTCTGAAAAGTCTGCCGACAAGCTAAACAAGATTCATGATAACTTTATGAATCTGCCTTTCGCTGACGCCGCTATTAGAGCCGGTATAGTAGAAGACAGAGCACCTAATACAGACTATGATAGAAACATTAGCGGTTCTTGGGGTGCAATCGGAAATATTACTTTCCGTGTACCTATCGATAGTCTGTCTAAAAATGCACAGTCATTAATCCAGTTTGCCAAGTATGCTTCAAAGGCAAAGGGTGAAGAAGACGCCACTGAGGAGACTAAGAAAAAGAAGAGTCCTAAGACAATCTGCTGTTACAGACTTGCTAACGCGCTGATCCAATATTTTGGAAACGATGTCTTCTTCTACAAAGAACTTGCAATGGCAGAGTCTGCTTCCGGTAAGGTATGGTACTGTGTATTTGATGGTCAGGATGTTGGTACTGTTACCGCAGCTTCTGAAGAGGAAGCACTTGACTTGATGCAGCGTACTTACCCTGAATATCCTTACGGAATGTACGATGGATGTTTCTGGGTTGAACCCGCAGATGAAACACTCACAGAGTCTGATGTAGAACATACATTTGTCAACAAGTCTTTTACTAGTTGGGCAGATGGTGACATCGAGTTACTCTATGATGACTTGTATGTTGAGTATGGTTACGGCGGCATGGTAGACAACGACTGGTATAGTCCACCAGAACCTAGACATTGGTTTAATGGTGAGGTTTCCCACACCTTCCTTGTATCCCCAGAAGATGTTGCTGAGTTCTTATTTAACGACTGCATGACAGAAGAGGATGCAAAGGATGTTCCCGGCGGCCTAGACGCTCTAGCAGAAGATGATGATGCTTACAATGCTTTCATGGAACAACACTTAGATGAGTTGATCGAAAAGTATAAGCAGAAGATTCTAGACCATTGGGAAGAGCAAGCTGCTGAGGATTATGTAGAAAAACAAGCAGAGGCTGACGACTCTGACGAAGGTCCTGACCCTGATGAAATCTATGAACGTCGTCGCGACGGTGAGTGGTAATAAATAACACTTAAATTGAAAGGCTAATGAGTCTCAGGTTAGAATTTCATTTTAATATATAATCACCAAGATGAGAGGACTTCTTGGTGGTAGAATTAAACTAATAGGAGAGTTATTGAAATGAAGAATACTTATAATAAGTTCGATAAGAACGACAACAAGAAGCTGAACAACGACGCCGCTGCTATGAAGCCTACTTATGGCTACTACTCTAGAGTACTGCAGAAGCCCTTTGACACTCTTGATGAGCTGAATGAGGCTGAAGCAATTTTCTATGAGACACAGCGTGCAAAGGAAGTAAAGGCCGCAACTAAGAAGAGTGATGCAGCTAGGGTTGAGGAAGCGTTCAAGGCACTCAATGCTGCGCGTAAGGCTTACAAGGATGACTTGGTTGCTTTGACTGCCAGCTATGCTGAAAGCCTGAAAAAGCTTAAGGCTGATTTCGAGACCGAAAAGGCTGCTGTACACGACAAGCTTGCTAAAGCAGAAATTGAGTATGAGACCGCTCTGCGCACTTTTACTGAGAAGTACCCTGAGGGTTACCACCTTACTCTGAAGGATGGCGACTTCGAGACTACTATCCGTAGCAGCAAGAACGTAGCTGCTGATGCTACTAAGGCATTCGATATTTTCGATATGCTATTTAGACTGTAATTTAAAATAACCACTGAGACATTCTTTAAATTACACGGAACACATCGTATAATATAATGTAAGATGAATAATCTTATGGATTTATGGATGTTTCCTCCTTTTTGTTTGTGGGCTCCGGTCTTCCTCCAGCCGGAGCCCATCCTATCTCTACTGAGGTGCAGGTTATGCATAAAGACCAAGTGCAGCAAACAATGGCGGATATAATTGAGCGAGCACAGACAGGAGCACACACTCCTTTTGAATACATCCGAAATTGGTCGGATTACAGAAAACGCAAGATTAGCCGTCATGCTTTAAAGCTGCTGATTCAAAGCTTAGAATATAACACAGAGTCTATCTTCCATAAATACTGTAAGAGCATTGTCGCAGGTACCACTGATGTAACACAGCTGTTAATCTATAATGTACTTGTTCAGACAGTTAAGTTTTACAAACTTGAACTTGCAATGACAGAAGATATGATTTATGAATACGAAGCTTATTTGAGCGATGGACATTTAATCGATGCATGGTTATTTAATGAATATCGTGCATTAGCAGAGTGCTGGGACCGTCGGGGTATGGAATGAATCAAGAACACTCATTAACAACATTGTTTCATGCTTACGCAGAACTGGATAATCCGCCAATTATTGAGCTTCTTAATATTGATAACAAACCGGTTGGGGCTCTGTATTTAAATAATCTTAAGTTTAAAAACTTTGTTGTATCAGAAACAAACAATTCTGAAAAGTACTATTTATATGTCGACGGCGTCGGCGTGTATTTCTCATTTTTTAAGAAAATTGTGACATAATTTGGTACTATATATTGTATAATATATCGTGGGATTAAGATGTTGGGTACGACATACTGTGCAGGGCGACGGTGAAATATCCGTTGCCCATCTTTTATATTCCAGCCTGAACATTGGCTAAATTAAATACACAGGCCTTTTATCCCTGTGTACTAATTGAACAAAGAAAGGTGCTTGCTATGAAAGTAATTAAGCGAGATGGTCGAGAAGTCGACTTTAATAGAACTAAAATTATTTCTGGCATCGACAAAGCTTTTAAAGCGTTGGGCCAGACAGACAACACAGGAGTAGCAGAGAAGATTGCTGATTCGCTCGAAGCCATGGATAAAACCTTGGACGTAGACGAAATTCAGAATATTATCGAAGCCAAACTGATGGCAAGCAAACATAAAGATGTCGCTAGAGAATATATCAACTATCGATATCTACATAAGATGGCACGTGGTCAGTATCGTGAACTGATGACAGCTATCGCGGATAAGCTTACTGCCAGAAATGTTCAGAACCAGAATGCCAATGTTGATGAAGCTTCTTTTGGCGGACGTATTGGCGAAGCTAGTTCTGTAGTTACAAAGCAGTATGCCTTGGAATACCTTGTATCCCCTATGGCTAGAGCTAACCACTTGAATAATGAAGTTTACATTCATGACTTAGATGCTTACGCGACTGGCAGTCACAACTGTATGAGTATCCCATTTGATGATCTACTAAAGAATGGTTTCAATACACGTCAAACAGATGTCCGTCCAGCTCAGAGTATCAACACTGCTTTCCAGTTAATCGCGGTAATCTTCCAGCTGCAAAGCTTACAGCAGTTTGGTGGTGTATCTGCGACTCACCTAGACTGGACAATGGTACCTTATGTGCGTAAGAGCTTCTATAAGCATTATAAGAACATCTGTGATGTGATTCCCGGTGTGCCTGATAATATCATTAGCGAGTTCCCCGAAAATTGGTCAATTACAGATGAGGTTTATAGAGGTAAGCATTGGTGGAACTTCCTAAAGCGTTACATCTTTAGAAAGGCGCTTAAGGCAACTAAGAAGGAGCTTACTCAAGCAGTCGAGGGTATGTATCATAACCTCAATACCCTGCAGTCTCGTAGTGGTAATCAATTACCTTTTACTTCTATTAACTACGGTACGTGTACTAAAGAAGAAGGCCGCATGGTAACTAGAGCTTTACTCGAGGGATCTATCAAGGGTATTGGTAGATTACATAAAACTTCTATCTTCCCTTGCGGTATTTTCCAGTGTATGTCTGGGGTCAACCGTAAGAAAGGTGATCCGAACTACGATCTGTTTAAGCTTGCCTTAAAGTCAACAAGTCAGAGACTGTATCCTAACTACGCGAATGTCGACTGGAGCGGCAACGCTGGTTATGACATTAACGACCCAAGAACTTATTTCTCAACTATGGGTTGTAGAACCGCGAACGGCTGGGATGTTAATGGCCTAGGCCAACTTAAGGATGGTAGAGGTAACATCTGTCCTGTAACTATTATCATGCCTACTTTGGCGATGCAGGCTAAAGAGCGTTACAACAGAATCCAAGCAGGTTTAGAAGAAGAACCTGTTGGCGCCGAAGGTTTCGATGAGGCTGATTACTTCTTAATGTTACTGGATAAGAAGATTCATGAAGCGAAGGATATGTTGATCGAGAGATTTGAGTGGATTGCCTCTCAGTCTCCCGCTTCTGCTAAGTTCATGTACGAGAACAATGTCATGGCGGGATATATTCCAGAAGAAGGTATTAGGTCTGCCCTCAAACACGGTACTCTTGCTATCGGCCAGTTAGGCTTGGCTGAAACTTTACAGATTCTGATTGGCACTGATCAGACAACTACTAAGGGTATGCGATTAGCCAAGAAGATTGAGCAGGTGTTTAAAGATCGTTGCGCCGAATTTAAGAAGGAGTATTCCCTAAACTTTGGTGTCTACTTCACTCCTGCTGAAAACCTCTGTAAGACCGCAATGATTAAGTTCAAAGAGAAGTACGGCGAAATCCCGAAAGTTTCAGATAAGGAATATTTCACCAACTCTACTCACGTTCCGGTGTATCATCAGGTAGATGCCTTCAAGAAGATTGATATTGAAAGTCAACTCGCTTGCTACTCCTCTGCCGGCTGCATCACTTACGTAGAACTAGATGGTGATTGCTTACACAACATCGAAGCTATCGAGGAAATTGTAAATTACGCTATGGATAAAGACATTCCATACTTTGCAATTAACGTACCGAACGATACCTGTCTAGACTGCGGTTATACAGGAGAGTTTAATGACCACTGTCCAGCTTGTGGCAGTGATAACATTCAGCAGCTTAGACGTGTAACTGGTTACTTGACTGGTAACTATAAGACTGCCTTTAACGCAGGCAAGATCGCAGAAACAGAAGATAGAGTAAAGCATACTGGAGTGACAATTAAATGAGATATACTAATATAACAACTTGTGATATAGCAAATGGTAAAGGTGTAGGAGTGGTTCTTTGGTGTCAGGGTTGTTCATTAGCATGTCCCGGTTGTCACAACTTCTGTACCCACTCCCCTCTCGGGGGCGAAGAATATACAGACAGTGAAGAAGCTCTGATCATGAAGGAACTTGCGCGGCCACAGATTAGTCGATTGACTTTGTCTGGTGGTCACCCCTTGGAACCTTATAACTTACCCACGTGCACTGAACTGTGTAAGCGTGTAAAGAAAGAGTTCCCCAATACAAAGATTTGGGTTTACACGGGTTTCGTTTGGGAGGATGTAAAGGATTACGAAATCATGCAATACATAGATGTATTAGTTGATGGCCCTTTCATCGAGGAGTTCCGTGATATTAGCTTACCTTACTGTGGCTCCTTAAATCAGCGGATTATAGATGTACCGGCTTCTTTAAAGTCGAATACTGTAAAGCTTGCAATATAATATTAACACCAGCAATCGCCTTGGTTGCTGGTGTTATTTTATTGTATAGTATATAGTAATACTTTAGATAGGAGGTTCTATGATGAACCCGGAAATTGATGATGAATTAGAAGACTTTGATTTGCCAGAGCCTACTTACGAAGTTTGGGCTACTTGCTATACTGCAACAGATACAGCGTTGTCAGAACTTTCTATTTACAAGACATCAGATCCAGATGATGCTGTGTTATTCACAGATGCAGTAACTGTCGCAGAGGTTTTGCAAATGAACCTAGGCTTAACCGCAGTTCCCGACTATATATTATTAGAAGTTGAAACAATTATAGATTCTGGAAATCATGGAAATCCCGGGACCTCCAGAATCCCCGCGGGCACCATCTATAGACGTAGAATAGTCGTAGAAGTTGGGATGATCCACGAGATCGAGGTTGATGAATCCGATCTAACCTTTGATGATAATGGTTTGATGTTTATTCCTGATGCTTCTTTTCCAGCGGAGACTCTCCTACGTGTAACCTTGAAACCGGATTCACAGTCTACGTGCGCGCGTACTATTATATATAAGGTCGTCGGTTTCAAAGCGAACGGTATCCTTTGTGAATTTGCAGAATAATTTTTGGTTTTTTTTTCAAAAAGCTATTTACAAATCTTACCAAGTGTGATATAATGTAAATACAAACAAAACATCACAACTTCGGAGGACACAGCTATGAATACTTCTTTTGAAAACCAGTTACTCGCCACTCACCTTTCTGAAAACAAAAGCTTCGAGTCTGCCTGCCTTTCCGGTAACGCAAAGTTAATCATGGACATAGTTCAAACGGAAATGCAAAACAATCACTTACATACTAAAGGCTCCAAGAAACTTCATGATGACATCTTTCGCATGACCAAAGGCAAACCCATTATTCCTACTGCTACCGGTACTCGTATCCTGTATTTCGTTTGGAATTCCAGGTTGTCTGGAACTGGCTTAGCTGTTTGTGGCTAAGTCTATGAGAGGAGTGCACTGAATATGATGACTACCAAGTTTGTTATTGAAATGTGTCACAATCGATTGGACAACATGGACTTATATTATTACCGTGGACAAGCCGGTGATGAGATTGCCGGAATGGTACCTCTCTTTGATTACCGCAAGAGATTGGCCAAACGTTACGAGTTTGAACACGAAGCTCTGCGTGACATGTCTATCCTGAAAGCCATGCATCGAAAAGAAGATACCTTTCGAGTGATTCCGGTCCGTTGCAAAATCTAAGGAGGTTTACCTATGGAAAACATTACTGATGCTCTCATCAATGAAAACGAAGACTGGTCTGGCTGGTTGGTAAGACCCAAGCCTGAATGGTTAAATCCCGGTGAGTCTGCAAGACCTTACGTAGTTATCGAAGACCGTGGTCCGAGAGTTCTGATTCAGCTCTTGCCTCAGTATGAATCCGGCGTTCGAGTATTTCCTACTATCGAGTCCGGCCTCAAGAGCTGGTATGAAGTGATTGATAAAGAGATTCAGAAACATAAGTAAGTTTCTGTGCACTTTGTCAGTTTACAAATCAAGCCTTACGCGTTATAATGTAAAAGTAAGCTGACTAACACGAACAGATACATTAAGGAGGATACATACTATGCAAGTTTTTAGTGTTGTTTGGGGACGCGGTGCCTACGTTGATGATAACTCTGTGAATACATACGCCGGCGTACACGGCATTTACCTGACGGAAGCCGATGCAAAGAAAGGTCTGGAAGAGTGCAAGCAGGAATTCCTGGATGAGATTCTGAACAACCCGGACTTGTCTGATGAGGATAAGGCATCCTTCAGACACAACGTCCAGGTCTACGGTTCCGTCGTTGACGACTACTTTGAAATCGACTACGCTATGGACGAGTGTCCGGTGGAAATCTACATCCAGATTACACATGCTCATGTGCAGGACTGATAGGAGGTTACATATGTTTTATAAAACTGGTGTTGATATTACCAACGACAAGCAGATGTTCAACTTTCTGAAGGCTCACTTTGAGTACTACATCATGAACTCCTGGAATCGAGTGAGTTCCATCGCCAACAACGTAAAGCTCTATAAGCTGGGACTCTCCGGCGACTGGTGCGTTGCTCAGAGCCTCTTGGATAGAGGTGAGTATGAGACTCTCTACGATTTTATCTACGACTGGATGTACCATCATCCCGGATATGAAGTTCGTTTTAATGGACGTTCCGGTGGTTACTTAGTCCTGTGTTATGCAGGCAGATGTGCTCACATTCTTCCGAGCGAGATCCTGGAATGTGAAGACTATGATGAGTACAAACGATACTGTCAGGAACATTATGGTTCTGTAAAGGCAAACCGTACCGAGCTCGTCTTCTATACCAAGTTGGTGCAGGACTTCGATAAGCTCTGCGACGAGCTGCGTGCCTACTGCGACGGACTGTCTAAGCAGACATTCGAGCTCATCGAGATGCAGCGCGCTGTTGAGCAGTTCAACGAAGACTACTACGCGGACCTCGAGTTCCTGGAGTTCAACGAGCTTCGTTGTGATGAGGTCGGCACCGTCTATATCGGTGAAATCTTTAAGCTGCAAAGTTTGGCAGAAGCTTTCCTGAGACTGGCTAACCGGGCTGACTATGGCTATAAGCTGGAGTTCATAGACAACCTGAAGGTAAAGCTTGTGAAAGCTTAAATACGAATAATTTGCAAACAATTATAATTTGGGGTTTACAAAATCCCAAATCTGCGCTATAATATAAACTGTATCAAGTGTATAGAGGAGGTAATACATATGTTACAGGATACAAAGAAAGACTTAGTCTTTCACGCCAGAAAGCTGGCAAAGCCATATGAACAGTATTCCATCGATGAGCTCGCAAATGCTTATTGCGATGCAACCGATACCGGCGACGAAGTACTTAAGAATGTTTACATATCCGCACTCATCCTTCGTTTCTGGTATACCATCGATAAGATGCACAACTCCAATACGGTCGCTCCCAGCTTGGAACACGAGGATTTCTTCTGGTGGCTGTATGAAGCTATCGAGTATGCCTGCAAGTACAGAGGCTGGAGAGACGAGACCAAGAAGCTGAATGCTCAGCAGTGCATCAACAAGTGCATCGAGACAATAAAACTCCAGAAGTATTACGACATGCGACTGGACAAGCACAAAGCAGTTAATCACTGCTGCAGCATCGATGCTCCCATTGCAGGCGGAGATGACGATGGTAGTAAGTCTTTGGCTGACGTCATCGAGTGTGAAGACAGTCTGGAAGACATGACTGCTGGTTACGCGGCGATTTCTCTGGTTCAGAGCTATATCGACCGTAATAAAATCATTGAGGCTATCCTGTTGGATAACATTGCTTTCAATGATGTGCAGCGACACTTCAAGCGGACTGTTAAAGTTACAAACCCTGACGGAGAGCTGACTCGTTACACAGAGCACAGCAGCGAGTTCTGGGCTTATAGACTTATTCAGTTGGTAAGTAAGCTGCCTGCAAGCTATAAAGCTGAGTTTCTACATAAGTACAACATCTCTGATGAGAAGTTGACTGCCGTGTTGGAAGTAATCGAAAAAGCTAATAACCAGAAGCTTTATCGTTACTTAGACCGAACGCTCACTGAGCTTCGCGCTACATATGTAAGCTAATACGACTGAGGCTGGGTTATCCCAGCCTCTTTTATTGTATTATATTGTAATAGTATAAATTTCGTTGGAGGTCACTATATGTTTATTGACGTTTATGATAACTTGCTGGTTAACAAACGACTAGTTCGAATCGCTGGCTTTGAGGTTGCGGCTTACTGTTCAGAGTTGGTGAGCGTGGCTAAGCAGGTAGTAAAGAAGCAGACAGCAGACACTGAAGGTTTCTTCATCTTGGATCGTGAATACATCGAGCGTGAAACTACCTTGACTCTGAAGAAGCAACTAAAGTGTGATGACAAGTTGATTGAACTTGGTGTGCTCATGAAGGATCCGGATAATCCTAACCGCATCTCTGTAGGTGTGAATATGTTAGTTGCAATCATCTCTGGCGAGGATGTCAGTAAGCTGCGCAAAGGTACTACCAAGGTTTCTAAGGAAGAAGAGAAAGCCGCAAAGGTTGCCGGCATCAAAGCAACTATGAAGAGAGCGTTAGTCGAAACAGATCCCGACATCCGTGCGGCTTATGAAAGATGGATCGATGGCATGATCGACGCAGCTAACTGTAGATTTACTAAAGCAGTCGTACAGTTGTTCGAGCAGACCGTCACGGATTATACTCCTGATAAAAACAAGAGACTTAAGATTATTGAGCTTGCAACTATTAATAGTTACCGAGATGCGACTTGGGCAATCAACCGGCTTTCTGGTGGAACACGTCCTTCCATGACCACACCTGCCGTCAGTCAGAAGATTGGTACTGCTGTCGCGGATAGTGTTGCTTTTTAATTTTTTAATAAATTTTTCATTTACCTATTTACAAATGGGCCAGTACATGATATAATGTAAATGTAAGTCATTCACACCGTCTTTTATGCTAAGGAGGAACGCATATGAGAATTGTTACTACTATCAAAGCTGACCCCAAGTACATGGACATCCTGAACAGCTGTATCGGCCAGATGAGCGATGGCATTTGGGAAAACACCCGTTCTATGGAAAAGTACTGGAAGAGCCTGCGAGTAACGTCCGCTGACGGCTACATCGTCATCGAAGACCGCAACTACGTGTGTACCGACCCGGTCGACTTCATGGCTAATAAGATTAAGCAGATTATCAAGATCGAGATCGACGACGGTGCGAAGCTGGTATGGAGTCGTACCTGCTGTGGCAGTCCGTGTTACCTTCGCGGTGGCATCACTGTCGGCGACTGCTATAAGCTGTATGAGCTCCTGAAAGGTAGAGATACCGACCGGCACTACTATTCTACATATGAACCTTTCCATGTCGTGCTGACAAACGGCTCTGTGACATTCGAGTGCGATGTGACTGCCCTGAATGAACGTCAGGCAAAAGAGACCGCTATCCGGAGACTGACGGAGTCCATGACGGCTTCTGTGACTGCAATCTAAAGGAGGATAACTAATATGCTGTATTGTGAAAAGTGTGGCAAGAGACTGGGTGAGTACCTCGTAACTGCCTTTGGAGATCCGCTCTGCGAAGACTGCTGGGATGATTATATCTGCACACCTGATGGTAAGGTGGAATACATATTGGGTATCGCGAGAGGCGATTACCCTGCTGCTGAGTTTGACGACGACTTCCTGAGAGAAGCTGCCGCCAGCTGGGAACAGAACAGAGCTCTGCTTAGAGCCGTACAGCCGGCAGAGATTTTTGGCCGTGCTGACATTAAGGCACAGGTATTTAAGAAATTGTAAAATATTTTGCATTTACCTATTTACAAATTAAGTAAAGTGTGGTATAATGTAAATGTTCGTGAGTAACCGACTGACTGATTGGAGGTAACAGTTATGAGGGTAAAAGTATTTAGAGTATGGCCCAAGAATAACCCATCTCTTTATTTCTTGGTAGACGCTCCCAATAAGCGCATCGCAAAATGGTGCGGTGCAAATATTGTAAACCAACAGTACATAACTTTCCTGTCCGCTAAGGATATGGCCGTAGCTAAGTTCGAGACTGCAAAGGAGGTCGCCTAATGTCTACACCTTGTATTGTATCCTGTCACACCGAAGATGGTTATCTGTCCATCTATGTGCATAACGATGGTTATCCGGATCACATGTTCCCTCTGCTGCGAGACTGGTATGGCACTAAAGAACGTGCTGAGAGCCTGGTTGAGCTCGGTGATGCTTCCTACATCGATAAGCGACTGGTTCCGTCTGTCGGTTCCGGCCATTGCTTTGACAAGTCTGAGGACGGTGTCTGCGTATTCTATCATCGAGACCGCGGTGAACCTTGGGTACGTAACGCACCGGCTGTCTACCAGAAGTGTCAGGTAGTTGATGCCCACCACTATGTCTATATCTTCGATAATAATCGGTGGACTCTGTACATCGGCGGCAAGGAGGCAGAGTACAGTGCAGATTGTGAGTAAGGCTAAATGCATGTGCAACAACTGCGGCTGCAGGGATGTCTGTGAATTCTACGCAGTTGCCATTGCGCCGGTTATCCAGGTGGTAGAAGACGCTTCCTATGATAATACTGACCACACTTCTGTGGCTTATATTAATAAGCTTGCAGATGCTTTGGACAGTATTTACTGTGATTATCATGAATGAGAGGTAAGTTTATGCATTCTTTGACGCACTTTCTTAACTTTGTGAAGGAAATCAACACTTCTAACTCTCGCCTGCACAAGCAGTCTGTACTCCAGAAGTATGCAGATGACCATATCATCCGGCGTTACCTGCAAATCGCCTTCAATCCCTTTGAGGTGTATGGCATTTCCGGGAAGAAGTTGCATAAACAGGTACGTACTCCCAGCGGATATGTCTTCGGTAACGTTCTCGAGCTGTTTGACTACCTTGCCGAGTGTAATACCGGCACAGATCAGGACATCGCCGCATGTCAGGAAGTACTAGACGGCGTAAGTGTGTGGTCTCGTGAGGCTGCTGAGCTTCTGGAACAGCTTATCTGTAAAGATTTGTCCATCGGCGTTGATACTAAGACAATCAATAAGGAAATTCCCGGTCTGATTCTCTCTTTTAACGTACAGTTGGCTAATAAGTACTTTGATAAGCCCGCTGTCGTGACCGGCAAGAAGTTCTGTCTGACCACCAAGATTGATGGAGGCAGAATCATTGCACTGAAGGAAAACGGTCAGGTTTCGTTTTACACCAGAGCCGGCCAGCTGTATGAAGGTCTGGTCGACTTGGAAGAAGAGATGGCTCGTCTGATGCCTGACAATACCTGCCTGGATGGCGAGATTACCCTGCTCTCCAATCCCAAAGCTCTGACTTCTAAAGAACAGTATAAGGAAACCATGAAGATTGTCCGCACCAAGGACAAGGCTAAGCATGGTATCAAGATGCTGGTCTTTGACTGGATGCCGGCAGATGACTTCAAGCGTCAGCAGTGTGACTTCCCGTACAAGGTACGCCGCAATGAACTGGAGCGTCTGTTCAATGAGATTGACTTCCGGTACTTCGAGCTGTTGCCGAAGTTGTATGTCGGTGATGACACTTCTAAGATTAAGGAAATCCTGGAAGAAGCCATCGCAGACGGAGAAGAGGGTATCATGATTAACATCTGGGATGCTCTCTATGAGTTCAAGCGGACTAACAACCTGCTGAAGTGTAAGGTGTTCAATTCCGCCGACTTGAGAGTTGTTGGTCTTGAGCAGGGAACCGGTAAGTATATCGGCATGCTTGGTGCCTTCATCTGTGAATACAAAGGCGGTCATGTAAGAGTCGGCTCCGGTCTGACTGATGCTCAGCGAGCCGAGGTGTTTAAAGAACCTCTCAAGTATATCGATACCATTATCGAGATTTCGTATTTCGAAGAAACTCAGGATTCTACCGGCAAACCGTCTTTGAGATTCCCGACCTTCAAAGACTTCCGGCCTGACAAGACCGAGCCTAACTATTAAATAAGATATAATCCGTACCTGATTAGGTGCGGATTATTTTTTTACAAATTTTGCAAAAAGCTATTTACAAATTCAGATTTATATGATATAATGTAAATGTAAGCGAGACACCGCTAACTTGGAGGTTTGGTTATGCGAAGAACGGGTAAAAGAACTTTTATTATTGTTACTGACGATGGTCCTCTTGCAAAGGATGTGTTCCTGACCTGGACCATTGAGATGGGTGGTTACTACACCACTGTGGATTATGTAGACGAAATCAATGTCTACGATTTTCATGACACACCGGAGAGTGCAGAAGACAGAGCAAGAGATGCCGACTCTGGCACTTGGGGTGGTTGGCCGTATCCCATGAAGGTTATGGAGTTACTTAATTTCTATGAAGCTTACCACAACGGCGAAGACCCTAAATTGGTAGAAGTAAAAGTTGTCGACCTGAAAAAGGATTAAGGAGGATAACATATGATGGAGATTGCTGATAAGCTGAAGATGTATCGAGATAAGAAGAATTTCGTTTGGAGTGTATCTGAAGCCTTCCGGAAGAATCCGAGAGGTCACTCTGTGCTGGAGATTAACTATGAAGTATGGCACAGAGACCACGAGGCATTTGGTCACTGTTTCATCGAGTGGATTATCGTCCGCTTTGATAGTGGTGCCATCTCTCCCTGTCGAGTAGACGGTAACAGTAGTACCGCTAACTTCCGTGCAATCGGTGATTTGATCGATGGTGGTCACTACGAAGAGGTCATGTGGTATAAGGAACAACAGGTCAAGCTTGGTTACAAGAAGCTGGACCTTGCTCACACTACTATTGTGGAGGTAGAAGATGAGAACGAATGAGAAGCGAACAACCATCCATGAGTGGGATGACATCAATGTAAAGGTCAACTACTTCTGGGCAGAGGACGATAAGATGACCAAGTGTAATGATCAGGTGCCGCTGCCGATTGGCTGGCTTCATGCAAAAGTCAGAATTGATTTGCTGGAGTTCACGGAGAACTTCGAGGGTCTCGGGATTTCCCACGACTTTCATACAAGTCAGTTGTACATTAACGATGAGTTCATTGGTGAGCTCTTTGAGATCAAGATGGAAAACAGTGAGGTTTCTACATACCTCAGATGTGATGTTGTAATCGGAGCCGGCTAAGGAGTAGATATGGAACCAGTATTACCGTGGACTAAAGTGAGTGAGTTTGGTGCACTCGGACTCACTGTAGAAGAATACATAGATGCCTCTGGTACATTTTGTAAGCAAGTATGGAATGATGGCTTTGAAGAAATTTTCGAAATTGCCAAATAATTCTAAAAAAGGTATTTACAAACTCTACTTAATATGTTATAATGTAAATGTAAGCAAGATGTAACTGTTATTTCGGAGGTAACATAATATGGAAGATACAAAATATCCTATTAAACCCGAATGGGAAAAATATTATATCACATTAGAGGCAATCCGGCGAACCGGAGTAGTTAATATGTGGGGAGCAAGTACTGTACTTCAGGAATGTTTCCCTAGGCTGTCTGACAAAACAGCACAAAACATCCTGTGCAACTGGATTCATAATTACGATGAACTGAACCGCCGCTTTGGCTGGCAATAAATAAGGAGTGTACATATATGAAAACTACTTTTACTGTTAATGAACTGTCTGCCTGGATCAAGAGCCTGAAGCAGTCCGCTGCAGACGATGAAAAGTTTAACGTATCCTTTTTCCCCGGTACCAGAGATGCTGCTGTGTGTATCATTGGTGGATGGAAACCCGGTTTTAGTGCCGCCTACTCTGACCTGCTGTGTGTAAGTCATTCTGATCCGACTTTGACTATGTGTGTCAGTATCGTGATGAACCCCGGCCCCGGTTCTATGGTACATCGAGACTTCAACAGTTTCGCTTTGCCCACTGAATTCGGCGAAGAAGACGATACTACTGTCGCTTTGGAATGGGAAGACGACCCGGATGCTGCTGCCGACTTCTACTTCGGAGAGTGGGAAAGAATCTGCGAAAGACAGGAGGCAATGGCAAAATGAATGAATACATATATGGTGCCAGAGATACGGCAACCGGCAAACTGGTGTCTGACATTACTAATCCCAGAAGAAAGTACTGGGATAAGAAAGGTAATGCTGAGAAGGCAATTGCCGCCTATAACCGTGGGTATGCAAACCGTAAGTTGAAAGCTTTCGACAACAAAGGTGAGCACGGAACTGTCGAGCTCGTAACCTTTATGTTGGTTGAGGTAAAGGAATGACGAGTACTGTTACTTTTCCTGTCGAGGTTGGTCAGAAGGTTTGGCGCATCGTAGATGGAAAGATTACCGAAACCTTTGTCGAGAAGTTGGTAGTGAAAGCCGGCGGACTGTATATGAATCTCGCCTGCAATTATATCTACGAGACTTCTTGCCGTAGCATTGGAAAAAAAGTATTTCTTTCCTACGAAGATGCTGTAAATGCCCTGAAGTAATCGTATAATATATTAGAGTTAAGTAAAGGAGATTTTGCTATGAGTTTTTACGGTAAGTGGGAAACATGGAAGATTGTGTATGTGCCGAAGGTTATGAACGGCGGCGTTCGCGGTGTTGCTTTTGTAGAAGCAGGAGACAGAGGACACGCAATGCAGACGTTCCGCGAACAGTACTCCGGCGAGTACTCCACTGTCGAAAGCTGTCAGAAACTTTTTGGATAAACGAAAATAGCTGAGTTTCGTTTATCAAATTTTGATAGCAAATACTGTATAATACAATACAAGCAGTTTCACCTCCAAAACTGCCATAGGCGCGGCGGTTGTGTAGTGTGTAGGCGTTGAACGAGTTGTTTGTAAGTTTTTATTCCTCCTTCTTTTGTAATGTGTTGTGTGTGTGAGCCGCCGCGCCTAGTACTCCTTAAATTAAAAAGAGGCTACTTATCTCCTTTTGTACATCGCACCCGTTTCTTTTTAAGACTCTCAGCTACAATGCTGCGAGTCTTTTTTCTTTTCTTTATTAAAAACACTAAAAGCGTGTTGTATAATATAATGTAAACTAATCTTGGGAGGCAAACAACATGAGCAAGTACGTACAGTATTATAATGACAGGCAGGAAGCTTGTCGTACACTCGCTACTCAGTACAAGAACTGGGTGGAGGCAGAAAACATGGAACCTCAGGAACTTGCAGAGTTCGTAGGTTTCTTCACCAAAGTAGCCAAGCGTTTCGGACTCATTCGAGAGTTCAGGCAGCGCGGCGTAATTTAAGTAGGAGGTAGTTATGTACTACAAGGTAATGTCTAGCCACTGGCATAATGTCTTGGAGTTCAAGTCAGAGGTGCCTATGGAGGTCGGTCAGTTTTTCAGGATCACCTCTCATGATGGGTATCGACCATATCCCACCAGATTTAAGGTTCTCTCTGTTAGTGATACTCCGTCTTATAGCGGACCGATGGTTACCATCAAGTCAGTAGACTTTAATGTGGAACCCTTTGAAACCCTCGAAGACCTTAGAGACTAATTTTAAAACCGTACTCGCTCTTGGGTACGGTTTTATTTTTTTAAACCTATTTACAAATCGAACAAAACATGATATAATATAAATACCAACAAGATATTAGGAGGATTACTTATGCTGGATATTATCTTCGAATACAAAGACCGATACACAAACGGACAGTGGAGAGAACAACAATGTACCGTATCTTCGGTAGAAGAGTGCAAGCGAATTTATGGGTTAGGCGTCGACTGCGAATACCGGATTGTTTCAGTAAAAGAGCATTAAGTAAATTTTAGACTGCACTCTTTGTGCAGTCTTTTTTATTTGCTAAATTATTTGTAATAAATCCGAAAGGAAAAAACCGAAAAGGTGGTATATAACTGATGAAGAAAAGTGAATTGAGAGCAATGATTCGTGAGATGCTTCATGAAGAACTTGCTAAGATGAACGATAAGACACTAACTGAAGCTACTGCACAGGCAACCCGTAGATACAGCGAAACTCCTCTGTCCGCCGGAACCGTAGCAGATGCTGCTTACAATGTCTATCTATCTACAGAATTCGAAGATGCTCTTGCCGTTGATGGTGGTGTCATGGGAGATGAGTGCATGGCTGTTATTGCAGATGCTGCTGCAAGATACTGGCCAAGTGCTAATGCTTACCAGTTAGACCAGGTTCGTCAGCAAATGGAAGTACAGCTTTCTCGTATCCTGGATGATGAAGGTGTTGCTCCTGTAACTAATACAGTCAATGACCCTGATGTACAGAGAATCTTAGGTAAGCACTTCGACCGTCAAGGTAATAGATACGAATAAGTCTGAGGTAGCCGATATGTTAAACGAACAGGAATTACGCAGTATTATCGGTGAGGTCATCCGCGAAGAGTTAGAACAACTTCGACTAAAAGAAGAAGTAGAGGGTCCTGGTTATGTAATCCTAGCTTGGGATTCTCCTGAACAAAAGAAATCCGGTTCCCCTAAATATAACTCCGCGAAAGACGGCAAGAAGTATAAAGACTTCGCTGAAGTACTTACTGCTCTACAGTCCTCAGAACTTAGTGACCTAGGTGCTTATGAAATCACTTGGGTTAAGACCGGCGAAACATTAAACGAGTCTCCTAGCTTAGCTTTAGACCGCGAACTCGATGAGTTTGAATTAGAAGCTAGAAGATTAGATGATGCTCGTTATGGTGAGCATGCCACAGACTATGATGAGCTAGGTCCTTTGTTCCCGGATGCCGACCTCGAAGTAAGAAACTACGACGTAGATAATTACTACAGACGTCAGCAACAGAGCCAACAATAAAATAATAAATAAACACCCGTAACTTGGGTGTTTATTTTTTTACCCTATTTACTTTTATTGAATTGTATGATATAATATAAATGTAAAAACTAACTACTTGGAGGTAGCTTATGGATACCATGTTGGGCAGCGTCGACTTAGAAGAGTTTATCAGAGGTCTTCTGTATTCCCGCGGTAACAACACTTTAGGTGATGTGTGGGAAAAGTGTGTGAAGTGTGATACTTGTTTGTTCGCAGATAAGTGTCACAAGCTTGGCTCTGCTTTGGAAGATGTTGGTAAGAATCCTACTTGCGGACAGATTATCGACATGCTTCTTGGCGACCTGAAACCTGAAGAGTTGCCAAAGCGATAAGGAGGATTAGTTATGGCAAAGCGTTTTCAAATCATCCGCACCTACAACATCTGCGGTAAACCTACGGAGTGCCTGTGCTACGATGCTGGCTGTGCTATTGTCTATGGCGAAGACAAAGCAAAGGAACAAGTAGCCAAGCTTCATGCTATGGGACATACTTCTGCTCGCTATGAAGAGTTGCCTCAAGGAACTGCTTGGTTTGATGACAATAATTGGATTGGGTAAGGAGGATAACATGGGTAAGTATAGATTTGAGGTAGGACAAAAGGTACGTATCCGTGGAGGCCGTACGGCTTCTGTGGGCTGCAAAGAGAATGCAGGTAAGATAGTAACCATCAAAAGTCTTTGTAAGTTTACGTGGGCCTACGAGCTCGAGGAGCTTGATGGTTTGTGGATGGACAGTTGCTTCACACCTGTAAGCTAAGGAGGATAGCATGGGAAATAAGAGTTTCTATATTCAGTTCGATAAGAGCTTCCTCAAAGAAGTTGAGGAGTACGGTTACGTACTCGGCAGCTTTACTACTGAAGCTTTCATGATTAATCCCGCTGATAATCATGAGGTCTGGGTTTACGAGTTAGACAAGCGTAAGTTCTGGATTCGTAAGTTCAACGGCGAACTTATGGAGTTCCGGGAAATTACTTAAAGAGGTAACCTACTATGGCAGTAACATTACAAGATCTCGCTGGCAGCATTGATCAGAACTATTTCGTTCAGGGTCTTCTGCTAGCAAGTAACGAAAGCTCTCTCGGAGAGATGTGGGAGAAGTGCGTAACATGTCCGCGTTGTCTGTTTGCTAAACAGTGCGGTTACCTCTATGAGATCATGGAGAAGCGCGGTAAGAATCTGACTTGTGGTCAGACAGTCGATATTCTTTTAGGTGACCTTGATCCTGAGGATGAGAGTATCTCACCCCTGTCGGAATGGGAAGACGAAGAAGATGAGGAGGAAGATTCAGATGGAAATTCAGATTGACCAGAGGGTAATCGATACTGTTTGTAATTCCCTGAGGGCAAGCAAGCAGAGTCTGATTGCGCAGTTGGCAAAAGCAAATGCTGACCAGCGAAGAACCGATATCATCAGCTCGCAGCTTAATGATGTAGCAGAAGCTCTGAGAGTATTTGAATATTTGGAATCCTAATCTTCGTCACAAATAGTGCACAGTTTTTATGACGACATTCTGTGACATCTCACAGTTTACAAATTGGTTCGGACATGGTATAATATAAATGTAAAGAATAAATAAAACTTGTGAGGTTTATGATATGAATAAGAAAGACTTTTGGACTCTGATGGCATGTAACTTCGTAACTCTCATTCTGTTGGTTGAACACTTCTGCGGTCTCGACATCGCACTCGAATGTATGTGTCTGTGGACTGCGGTCTCTATGATTATTCATATCTACATACTTAGAGATTATGTCCGGCTCAGCGTAACCGTTGAAGAAGAATAACTTACGAACCTCTCCAGAACCGGAGAGGTTTTCTTTTATAAGTTTATTACTTAGGCTTAAAGAAAATACCCAGCAAATGCTGTATTATAAAATATGTAAACAAACTAATACTTTAGTTCTCATATACTTGGAGGTATGAACATGGCAATCTCTAGACATTTCAAAGGTAGCACCGATTCGTATGGATTTGGATACTTCGGTTATATCGAAGATGGACAGTTAGTCCTTGGTGAAAACTGGCCCCGCGAAGGTGGTGTTACTTACCGGGGAACTTACCGTGATGCAGCTTCTGTTCTGGCTAAGCTGAGAGACACGGCTCCAAAGCTGTACAACAGCATCGTTAAGTACTATACTGAGGAAGAAGAGAAACTGCGTAAGCAGGCAGAAATCCGTGAAGAGTCTCGTAGTATTGTTTCCTACTCTACTATCTTCCGGGTTAAGCTGTTTATGGATAACGGTAAGGAACACATCTGCCAGGTAAGAGGTCGCTTCGAGTCGGATGTGATTAAGAAGCTGACTCCCCAGGTTCCTGAGGTTCTGGTTCTGCAGGATGATTTTGCTAATGTCTTTGCCTGCCGGTCTGAAAAGATTTCTGCTATCGAGTTCATGGATGATAAGCTGGAGGATTAACTATGCAATGTCGTTTTACTGAGAACGCTTTTGAAAGAGCACGCGATGCTTATAAAGATAGAAAGTACTTGTATCTATTTCCTCATACCGGAGAAACGTACTGTGCAGTAAACTATGATGCGGTTAATGCCGAGCTAAATACCTTCCTCCGACTTTTCGATGTCTGGAGAGCTGATGGAAATCATAAGGTTTCTGAAGATGGTAATCACCAGGAAGTTTGGTTCGAGGTAGACCAAGAGTTCTGTCAACTGGTAAAGACTAGTCGGACTTTCCGGCATGCTATCGAGAGATTGGGTGTGCGTGTAGTTTTCGAGTATCCCTTTAAGGATGAGGAGTAACACGTGACAGTTGTAACTAAAGAACAAGTAGAACAGACACGCGCGGATATCGCTCGACGCTTTGGTCTGTCGAGAGTGGATAATGTAAAGTGTCTGTACTGTAAGCAGTGGGGATACAACTGCGGTAAGACAATGAATAGCATGGGTGAAAGCAGATGCGTTGTTCGTAAATGGACAGAGGCGAAGACTGCCAGTTACCAGTGGTGTAAGAAGTTTGAACCGTGTCAAACAAGTTAATCAAATTTAAGCTCTACTGATTGTATAATATCAGTAGAGTTTATTTTTACATGGAGGGTATGGTATGCGAGTTATTTCCACTACTGATATTTCCCGTGAGGGTAATGATTGCTATATCTATGAATCCGTGACTCTAACTGAACAGTTCGGTCTTTATTCTGTTATTAACTTCCTATCGGTTACCGGCTGGGCAGAACGAAAAGAGGTTAGAGTACTTTGTACTACTGAAGATTTAGAGGAAGCAAAGAGTACATATAAAAGTGTCGGCGGTGTATATCAAGAGTATGACCCGGACGATGTTTATTTCTAAGCAGTAAATTAGTATCATGTAGGTTGTATAATATATTATATAACTAACTCGGAGGTAATGATTATGAAAACTGTTGCAAGAGTATGTGGTATCATCGGTGTTGTTTGCTGGACCCTCCTTTGTATTAGCGCTGCAACCGGACATATGACTGTCGAGCCTATTGACTATTGCCTGGCTACAGGTCTCCTGGCGTTCGATTGTTTGTTCACCGCTATTAGAGGTTTCTGATATGAAGCTATGGATTGATGATGTGAGAAAGCCGCCCGAGAGCTTTGTTAAATCTTACGTCTGGGTACAGAGTGTTAATGAAGCAAAGAGCGCTATCATCTTCTCTGAGATGTGTGCACCTACTGCACATACCTACGAACTGATTGACATTGACCACGACGCAGGTGACTTTGCTTGGGATGGCGGCGATTATATTAAGCTACTTGACTGGCTAGAAGAAACCGGTCGTAAGTATCCGATCCGGATCCACTCTATGAATCCAGTCGGTGTTGAGAACATGAGAAGAATCATTCAGCGTAATGGTTGGACGGAGGTACGCTAACATGAAAGTATATGTCGTCTATGAATGTAAGGTAGCCGAACATGAAGAAAGCTTCGGTGTCATGAGCGTACATTCGTCTGAGGAGAAAGCCAAAGAAGCTATCGCTGAATATGCAGCTGTATCTGCCGGCTGGGTAAACGGCCGCGCTGAGTATAGCATAGAAGAGTATGAGCTAGATAGTAGTTATTATGGATGGTCGGCGGCAAGATGAAGCAAAGTATTATTGTCGCTGATACTCTTGAGGTACCCAAGTATCGTAAGAAGTCTAAGGCAAAGGGATTACCTAGAGCTGACCATAAGCATCTATATGAAACTGTTTTACTAACAAAAAGATATAATGGTACTGACTTTAAGACTGGTCGTCCTCGCATAACAGAACATCAGTTACCCACTAAGTTATGTACTATCTGCGGTCGTATTGATTATGTAGATAGAGACCCTAAATACTATGTTAGCAAACAGATAGCTGATATGCCTATTATAGTGCATGAAAAGGTATTAAGCGATGAAGCTTTAAAACTGCCGCAGTGGGTGGCAGATGATTTCTTTGATAAGTTCGCCAGGAGAATTAATGAATGACTATACTAGAAATTGCTGGCTCAATACTTTTAGGTATTGGTATTATAGGAATGGTTGGCCTAATTATAACAAGCATTTTTATGCTTAACCCATTTAGAAATACCAGTAGAAGACTAAACTTCTTTTTACTATTATGTACAATAGCCTATGGCATTGGTATGTTTGGCGCACTAACAGTGTCAATAATATATGAGTTTATAAAGTAGCCGGAGGTTATTATGAAGATAGCAAAGATTGAAAGCGATTATAGTTCATCTAAGCTTTCTATCATACAGACTGACGATGGCGATATCGTCATTGGTCTATATGATCGTGGGGAATTTAGAATAGCAACTTCTGGAGGAAGACTTCATGGAAAGTATCTTGGTGAGGTTGTTAATAAGTTTAGTGAGTTAATCGATTTACTGAATAAGAAGCCGGAGGATTACGATGTTTACACCTAGAACAATGGAAGTAGCAGGTTGCCCACATAACTATGGTGATGTGCTTAATCTTGACGGCGAACGATGGGTAGTAACGAAGACTAACTATAATGGCAGTTGGTCAAAGGTGTGGTTAGAGCCGCTATTTGTATTTGTATCCAGAAATGTTTCATGTTCGCAGGTTCGCGAAAGTGACATGTGTATCTTAGACTATCTTAAGAAACTCTGCGATGAGTATGATGAAAGCTGCTGCTGTTGAGGTGTGACTATGGATAGACTAGAAGAACTTAAGCGTAAGCATGCGGCAGAGCTTGCTGCTGTTATGAACGAACAACGTAACTGCAACCACCATTGGCTGCCTGTTACCTTCGACCCAGAGATTGTAAATGAACCTATCTATGAAACTAGATTCCAGGGTTCTGACTGCTTTCCTGTTATGGTAAGCACTCGATTAGTTAAGCACGACCGCTGGAGTCGGGAATGTAAGAAATGCGGTAAGGTAGAGTACACGAAGAATGTAGTCGCTACTGCATTTGCTCCTAAGTTCTAGGAGGTAAGTTAATGTCAGAGCCTAGACTGTGTGGTACCAGAACTGTTAATGGTGATTGCTTATTTCATAGATGGATAGAAGAAGATAAAGGTAAGGTCGTAGGTCTTGTCGAGACCCGGAACGGTGGATTGATTACCTTGCCTTGGAACTGGATTTACTTCTATGACAGCGAGAAGTATTTTGATTCACATAAAAAATAATTATTTAACACCTAACTGATTATTGGTTAGGTGTTCTTTTTATTACATCGACGCCGTATTATATTATAAAGAACTATGTAGAAAAGGTAGATTAATATGTTACTTAAATATATCGGAGAAGACCAGTCCATGAATCTAGAGCGTGGTAATGACTACGAAGTCGATATTCTTAGCGACCATCGTTATATCTATGTAAGGTGGTTCGGTAAGGAAGGTCAGACTATGTGTTGTCCTTATTCTAGTCCGGCTTTATTCGCATGTAACTGGATGACTCCGTCGGTTAAGGAACATTGGAGGAGAGTATGATATGTCTAATACAGAAAAGTTTACTTTTAATCTATGCGCCGGAATCCATAACCTCGGTATGGTTTCAGAAGCAAAGAAGCTTCTGCAGGGTTTCGTAAATGAAGGCGAAGGTATTGTCTACATCTATAATAAAGACGGTTCTTGGATTAAGCTGGAACCGGGCTTTGATATCGTAGCAGTAGACGGACTTGGTATTACAAAGGAGTAAGTATGGTATATAAGTATCACAGATTTATTCGAGAAGAATTTGACCAGCAGGACTCAAGCTACTGGTACGATGAACCAGATCCGGTGCTTGCTAAACGTATTAGAAACATTAGAAGAGGTAAGCCTCGGATTCCGTATGTACTGGAGATAGAGTGTAATTCTTACTGGGGTAACTTTGAACGTGAGTTCGTTGCTTATTCCATGGGCATCCTCGATGATGTACAACATGGTAGACATTCAGAAGAAGAACTCGAGATGTTCTGGACTGAGGTATTTAATAAGCAGCCTCCCACATTTGAGGAAGCTCTCGAGAGCTATCCGCTACTGCAGGACTATCTGCTCGAGACTTTCCAGGATGTAGATGATTGGTCCCAGCTTACTTTCTACCAGATCGACTGGAATGCCATGCACAAGGAAAAGCGAGAAGTACTGCGTATCCAGTTAGCAAAGCCTCTTGATGAATACTGGGAAGGTATCATCATTCCGCGTATGAAGGACTTCTTTACTAAGAAGGTTTATGAGTGGATGTCGAAAGATGCCGAACTTTATAATATCCGATTGTATAACAGTAAGGGCGAAATGATTAAGGAGTATTGATACTATGTTTGCAGATATATTAGTTGCTTTTGCAGTAGCCCTTATGATTAATATGTTCGCACAGATGGGAAAGCTTTTTAAGCATCTGCTTGTCTTTGTCGCATGTGGTACTTTACTGGTGGTTTACTTTATCCAGGGCACGCCAAGTTTTCTAGGAGAGCTTGATTTCTCTGCTTGGCTTCTTTTCCTAATTATCTTCGATATATTAATAAGTAGATTAGAACAGATATTAATCAAGTACACCAATAGTCACTCTATCAAAGGAGGCAAAGACTAAATGCGTTTTGTAGATATTGAAAGCAATGCCGTAACTGAGGTTATCGGTCGCAGAGCGTTTCGTAGCCGCGCTGATATTCAAGAGTTCTTAGACAACATTCCTACTGCTGAAGTTATTGAAGTATCAAAAGTATCGGAAGCTAAGCAGAATCTCTTGCAGATTGTGGATGAGTTTATAGCAGAGTATAGACATATCTCTCAGAGCTACGTTGACCATTTCGGCGGTAAGGCAGATGCTATGGAAACTGCAAGACGTCTTATAGATAAGGCGTTTAATACATTGCTTACTAATGAAGGAGACTAACGAGTATGTTAACATCAGAACAGCTGGCAAAGATTGAGAATGCTCGCGAAGTGGAAATACATTTCAAGAGACCTTATCAGTATAGATGGGCAGTAGTAAGATATGTATGTCGTAAGAATAAACCTCTCAAGGTTGCTAGTTATTATATCTATGGCGAGAAGCTTTATACCGGAGAACCTCTACGCTGCTGGGAGTATCTGGCCTCTACTAATTTTAATATAGTAGCAGACGGCTTTGAAACAGAAGAAGCTGCTGTAGCTAAGATGAAAGAATTGAGGTGTGCTACCAATGACGCCTAACTGGGAGTATAAAGATTACCGGCCTGCCGGCTTCGAATGCTGGCAGATACAGTGGGATTCTAATTATTCTATCTCTGTATCTAAGCTGGTAGATAACGGAGATAGCTATACCGTTCGGTTGCACTATAAAGATATGACCGAAGTCAAAGAACATATTAAAGCAGCAGACTGGGATGCCGCGAAAGCAGCGGCTATTGAGACCGTCAGATACTATATCGATAGACATGCTAACTACTGGTACTCCGTAAGAGAACGCTTTGAAAGAACCTTTGAGGTAGATTAATATGAGTGAATATTGTAAGCCAGACTGCGAGCATCTTAGTATTACAGAAGAACAGCAGCAAGCGTGTACCAAGAACCCTCCTCATATCTGTCTTAAATATAACCTTAGGTTATATCACATGCTGGCACATCCGAACATATATAAGTGTGAACAGTGTTATATGGAAAGTGCATTAAAGAAGCAGGAGGTAGAGTAATGCAGAGAATTACTAGACTATGCTGTAATCCAGAGTTACAGACTTCTTGTATCCACGGCTGCGATAAACTCTATTGTACATGTGAAGAGATAGTTACTTACTCGCCGGTAGATATGTCTTGTAGCGGATACGTTAATGCAGAAGTCTTTCGAGCTTTATTAAAAGAAGAGATGTGGCGTCGAGATGCCGAAGAAGAGGAGTAAGATATATGATTGAAGTAAAAGAATCTATGCTGATTGTTGGCGGTACCTTTGATGATAATGGAGGAAAGCCGTCGTCTGTAGTTAATAAAGTAGAGGCAGCTATGCTAGAAGAAAGCTTTGATGTCAAGCTTTATAACGGCGGCAGCTTCGACCAGATCGAGAGTATCCTAGAGGAATGTAAGTACTTCGACAATATTCTATGGTGGGCTAATGTTCCTAACGATAAGCCGAAGCTGCGTAATGTAAAAGAGATTAATCCTAGAGCAATGCTTGTTACCTCTAAACGTAATGATGATAATAAGTATAGCTTTGCAGAACTTATTAATCGTGCTCTCGGAGCCAAGGCGAACCTGTGTGTCCAGTTTAGTAAAGTAGATAATATGTTTACTATGATGCTATTCGACCCTCTCGGTAATTCCTGGTACGCAGGTGATAGTATTACTAAGCTGTGTCATGCTATGGCAGTTAAGCTGAGATACCTTCGTAGCATCACGCGGCAGGGTTGTGTACATGCCGAAGGTAAGATTGATGTACCAGATGAACCTGAGTTCTTTGACTTGGTTAGAAGATATGCAGATACCTTCCATGAATTAATTAAGCCAGATTCTACTGTAACTAGATTCCTGGGTAACTCCTCCTTCCGGTGCCAGCGTGGTTTCCCGTCCTTTAGAAAGGATGACTTTATTTACGTAAGTAGAAGAAACGTAGATAAGCGCTATATCGACCGTGAGGCCTTTGTTCCGGTAAAGCTTGAAGAGGATACTACCTTGTACTACTACGGTGATAGTAAGCCTTCTGTGGATACTCCTATTCAGGCACGGCTCTATAAGCTACTACCTAATATTAACTATATGATTCATGCTCATGTATATATTAGTGGTGCACCGTTTACTAAGTCTATGGTTCCTTGTGGTGGCCTAGAAGAAGTAGAAGAAGTAATGAATGCTATTGGCGAAGATACTGAAGAAGACTTCTATGCTATTAACCTAATTGGTCACGGCTGTATCGTAATGGCTAAGAATGTCGAGCAGCTGAAGTATCTACATTATATCGGCAGACAAATGCCAGAAAGATACTAAATTGAACTAAATAAATAACCAGGCTAAAATATGGCCTGGTTATTTTTATTGCTAAATTATGTATATTAAACAAAAGTGAGGTAAAATAATGTCAGGAATTAATTCTGGTATTTTGTCGAATGCTTCTCCGTTATCAGCTGAAGCTATTAAAGAGCTTGAGCGTAAGGTATTGGAGACAGGAGAAGCTTATGCTTATTTAGACCAAGATAGTAAGCTATGTTTTGCTATGCCCAATGGTGTGGGCGGTATTCAAGAACTTGCTTGGAATAGTGCATACGAGTTAAGCAGTGAGAGCGGCACTTTAACAAAAAAGGCTTATAAGAAAACAGGTTTGAAAACCTTTACCTTAGATAAGACTTATACTAAAACACAAGTAGAAGGCGCTTGGATATTAACAGGTGTCGTTTTTGAATTTGATGGTGACTTTTCAAAATATCCGACTTTTGATTTAGGATCAGATGAATTTACGGTGACAAAGCTAGTTCGAGTTTCAGACAGAGTCTTTAGTATGCAGGAACTTAGCTCAAGTACAATTACAGGCGATTTTGGTGGCCCAGATGATACACAAACCATAGCCGGTTCTGTTTTAACACCTTTGGAATCATCCGACCCTGATGTTGGTGTTACGATGCGTATGTTGTCCTTGGATCTGAATGGAGAATACCCTATCATCTGTGTATGGGAAAATTATATGAATAACGAAGCATTACCTGCGACAGGCACTTACTTTTTATATCTCTGTCATAATGAAACTCTGGATCACAATGCTCCCATGTATAATGAGGTATACACAAAATCTATCTCGTGTTTAACAACCGCAGATGCCATTCAACCAACAGAACGTCTTGAAGGTGATGGTCAAGAATTCTATACTGCAGCTCCTTCTACTCTATCTTTCCGTTCTACTGCACCTTTAAATGAATTCCAAGATGTGCTGATTAATGGACAAACAGTAGACCCTTCCAACTATACTCTTGAGGAAGGTTCCACTATTGTAAAGCTATCTCATGAATATCTAAAGACACTAGATGCTGGTAGCTATGAGCTGTCTGTTGTTTCTAATAGTAAGACAGTTAAAGGTGACTTTACCGTCACAGCCCCTGAATTGAATGAATACGGCTTCTATTATGGACAGCCGTACTGGGTAGATGTTGATTTTTATGCCCACGACTCCTATTTAACTGGTGCGTTTATTTTTCTTGAAAATAATACTATTGTATTTCTTGAACAAGGTGGCTATAGCATTTCATATGGAAACTTTACGCAAAGTGGCAATAGCTTTAGTTTTAACATAGCCGTTTATTGTGATGAGTTTAATATAACGGCAACTGGAGAGTTTTCAGCAGACGGAAAGGCATTTAGTGCTACACAATTCAATGTAATTAGCAACTTTCACATAGGTGATCGGGGATGTGATTACGGTCCTGTAAACGGCGTACTTAACCCAGCTAGCGCTGCTAGTGATGAAATTTATTATTATTCCTTAAATTATGAAAATACTGAATTTTCTATTTTACCAAAAAGCAATATAGAAACATTTTATGCGGCTAGCTATAACAATATCAATGGTAAGCCTGTTACATCTATTGGATCCAGAGCTTTCTATGAGCAAATGACTATGGAAAGCATTGAGATTTGTGATACTATTACTGCTTTTGGCTGGAATGCTTTTTATGGTTGCACTAAATTAAACAATATTACTTTTAAAGGTACGGTTGCTCAGTGGAATGCTATCGATAAGGGCGGCACAGGTGAAGGTGAACATTGGAATGTATCAATTCCAGCAACTTATGTACAATGCTATGATGGTCAAGTAGCACTATAAAATAATTTAATATAAAAAGGTTAGTGATTAAGTTCACTAACCTTTTTTTAACTCTTATGTAAAATAACACCTATGATTACTGTATAATAAAAAGAAGAGTGAATGTGTCCGAGGTTTAAATAAGATGCTGACCTCTTCTTAATACTTTAAATATTCATTATGACTTGGAGGAAAGAAGTTATGCCTTGGTATTTTTATGTTTTGAATGTATGTGTTTTGACCTTTACGTGGCAGCTGTCTTATACTTTTTTGAATAATGACGGCAGGGTTCAAAAGGCCAGGTTCCGTAATGCTTGCTGCTACATCTGTGACTACATTGAAGAGAATACAAAGAAGGGTCATCCGCCCATTGAAGTAGAAGTTATTCATAAGAATAAGATCTTTAAGGTTGGTATCCTGGCTGAAAGAACTAACAGCAAGTATTACCTCTATCGTATTTTTATCAACGGTGAAGAGGCCGCAAAGTATCACGTACTAACTCACTTGTGCTCTGCTAGCCATGAGTACCAGGCCGAGAATGGTCGTGACCGTAACGAGGTCGAGTCTATCATCTATGCTACCCGTAAGATGCTGAAGAAGCAGGAGAACCCCAAGCCTATTCCTGAGAGCAAAGCTAAGTCCTACTTCAACTGAGGTGTTGTACATGTCAAAGTGTGATTGGTGTCAGCATTCAAGACTTAAAGACGGCAAGCTGCACTGTCCTTTTTCTTGTTGTGTAATGCCGAATTATAAGATAGAAGAGATTCTTAAGAAGGTAGGTGGCCGCGGATGATGGAGCCTGGTTCTTATATGGGACAAGCAA
>JAEIGA010001401.1_pt1 | contig 37628 bp, 63 predicted proteins | sample 9270691 | NCBI WGS metagenome assembly JAEIGA01 (sample SAMN17057246, study PRJNA624740) | gut metagenome | biome: biome; isolation source: fecal sample | host: Bos grunniens | place: China: Xizang | collected 2019
GATGGAAACGAGGCAGATAAATCTGAATAGTAAGTATCAACCACTATTTCGGGCAGCAACTCGTTATGTGATTGTGGCTGGTGGCAGGGGTAGCGGAAAATCCTTTGCCATCACCACCGCTTTATGTAACAAGGCGATGACAATGCAAGGTAAAACCATCCTCTTTACTCGCTACACCCTTACCAATGCCAAAGCCTCTATCATTCCCGAATTTGTAGATAAAATCACACTGCTTGGGTGGGAAAACTATTTCTATGTTCATCCCTCTGCGAATGAGATTATATGTGTTGCCACAGGTACTAAAATCCTCTTTCGTGGGCTTAAAACATCATCGGGCATAAATACCGCAGCCCTTAAATCTATCCCGAACCTTGCTCTATGGGTTAATGATGAGAGCGAGGAATTAGTAGATGGTAATCTATTCGATACGATAGACCTTTCAATCAGGGCTAACGATGTGAATTGTCAAGTGTGGTTAGTGCTAAACCCTACCGACATCCAGCATTTCATATATAGAAAATTCTTCAAGGATAATGGAGTGGGAGATGTCACCAATGGGGTGCGTGATAATGTGACCTATATCCACACCACCTATCTTGACAATGTGCGAAACCTACCAGCGGAGTATATCGCCCTTGCGGAGAAAGCAAAAGGTATTGATGAGAGTTTCTACAATAACATTTGGTTGGGGCATTGGGCGAAACTTGGTGAGGGGCTTATCTTCCGCGATTGGCAGCAGATCACCGATGCAGACTATCCCACAACCCTTCCTTGTTGGTATGGTGTCGACTGGGGTTTCTCGAATGACCCTGCTGCGGTTGTCCGCGTATGCTTTAACCCAATAACCTACACCCTTTACATCAAGGAGCTGTTATATGAGAAAGGACACCTCACAGGTGACATCGCTACGATCATTCACAAGGACATAGCAACACGCAAGAGGGATTATATCCTCAAGAGTGGTGCAAAGGTATCGTGGGATGGTGTCGGCTTTTCAGGTGCGATGGATGACAGCGAGGAGTGCAGGAGGATACGCAGAACGATAGAGAACAGAGAGGGAGAGATTTACTGCGACCCAGCAAGACCAGAGCAAATACGCGAGATGAAGATTAACCACTATCTCAATGCTATGGGGGCGAACAATGCGGATAAGGTCGGGAGAATAGAATACCTCAAATATTTCAATGTGTGCTACATCGGGGACAATATCCATAATGAGGTAACTTCTTACAGGTGGCAGACATCTAAAACCGATAAAACGCAGTATGTGAACATCCCGCAAGATGGCAACGATCACTGCTTTATTGGCAGTACACTTATAACTACAATAAATGGATTAGTACCAATCAAAGATATACAAGAGGGGGATATGGTTCTAACCTCGCAAGGGTGGAAAAAGGTACTGATAAAGTGGGATAATGGGGTAAAAGAAGTATTGCATAAAACCTTGAAATTTAGTAACTTTAGTATTGATATAACCGCAACACCAACACATAAATTCAAAACAAGAAAAGGATGGAAATATTTTTCACAAATCAAAGAGGGGGACAAGTTGTACCTGCTATCAAATTTAATGGTAGAATCTACAAAAAATATGAAGGGACAAAATATTTCACTTGCCACAAATGGAAACTTCATAGAGAGGTGTGGAAGTTCTATAATGGGAATATTCCGAAAGGGTATCAAGTCCATCATAAAGACTTTAACGCAGATAACAATAATATTGAAAACCTCATTTGTGTGTCTATTACAGAGCATCATAAACTACACAAAGAGAGGAATAGAAAATATGGGATTACTGAAAAAAGAAGGCAACACCTTGATTCCATCAGACCGCTTGCATCAAGCTGGCATAAAAGTGAGGAAGGGAGAGAATGGCATAGACAACATAACTTTAAACCAAGAGAAGAACAAGAATATACTTGTATCGTGTGTGGAACAATATTTAAATCAAAGAAGAAAAATGCAAAATACTGCTCAAACAAGTGTAATGCAAAGCATAGGAGAAATACAGGAAAAGACAATGAAACAAGATTTTGTGAAATCTGCGGACAACCTTTTGAAACCAATAGATTTAGCAAGGTTAGATTTTGTGGAATGTCTTGTGTTGCGAGGCATAGAAGATCATTGCACAAGTAGAGAAAGAGTGTATGATTTAACAGTAGAAGATAACCACGAATATTTTGCAAATGGTATATTGGTGCATAATTGTATGGACTCTATAAACTATGCTGCAACAACACACCTACGGAGATTAGGGATTGCGAACAAATTGGGTGAGAGGTAATTTATTACAAATTATTACTTTTGCCGCGTGTGAGTGCTTAATGATTATAATTAACGGAGTTAAAAATATATAAAAGTGTTAGAATTATGGGGATATTTAACAGGGGGAGTGAGATTAAGGCACTCCAAGAACAAATCAAAGAACTGAAAGGGTATTACGATAGTGGTAATAATACCGACAACAAGTATTTGAGGCAGTTAATGCGTAACCAACTCAATATGGTAGAATTTGCCACCTTTAACAGGGAGCAGTTATATAACGCATATAGTACGAATACCGCTATTTTCGGTATTGTGGATAGAATATCAAAGGCTGTAGGAGAACTCGGAAGATACATTGAGTTGGTGGATACGGATAATAATGTATTGGAAGATCATCCGCTAATCAATGCCCTCAAGAGACCGAATGACCGAATGAAGTTAAAGACATTTCTGTACGCATGGGCAACAAATTATCTTGTCTTTGGTGATGCTTTCGTTTATGCTAAAAAAGCACTCGGCAAGGACAGAGGAAATATCGAAAGTATGTATGTAATGTCGGGACAGGATGTAAACATCCAAAAGGGCGACACAAATAACATCGTTAAGGGTGTATTCATCAATGGCGAGATACAGGATACTATTACACCAGCAGAATATTTCCAATCATTCATATACAATCTTAATTCACAATCCTTGTATGGTTTTTCTCCTCTCATTGCTGCTGCTTACGATGTTCAACTTCTCAAATCGGGCAAAGAGAGATTAAATACCTCCCTCACCAATGGTGGTGTGGCTGCCATCATCACCCCTGCGAGGGATAGGGATGGTTTTGTTGTCCCCCAGACTGCCGATGCGGTGGAAGATGAACTGAACAAGCATAGCAATGTCAATAAAAACAAATTCCTCCGTCAAGCAGTAGAAGTGCATCAGCTTGGTAATACTCCTGTGGATTTGTCTATCCTTGATAGCAGCAAAGAGAGTGTGACCGCCCTTTGTTTCGCTTATGGTATCCCTGTGGATTTGTACTATGGGCAAAGCAAGTATGAGAACGCAAAAGAGGCTAAAAAATCGCTATATGAGAGCGCGGCTATTCCTCTCCTTGAGCAGTTCCTTGAGGACTACCATTATTTCGTTATGATTGATCGTAATGGAAAACAACCAAAGGTCAATCCCGAAATAGAGAAATTGCATTTGATCATCAACACCGATAAGGTGGATGTTTTGAAAGATAATGCTACCGATATGCTGAATGCTTATAATCTCGCGGGGGCAACACTTAACGAAAAGAGGGAGTTACTTGGACTTGCAGAGATAGAGAAGGACTATGCCAACGAGCCGATGATACCTCTTGGTACTCAATTCGGGGATGTGTCCTATGACTTTAACGAGCCAACACAAACTGAATAATGAAAAAGCGACTATCAGCATACTTGAGAGCAAGACAGACAATCGCAAGGCAACAGGCATTGCAGAAGTCCCTTGCTTTCGAGAAGTCCCTCAAAAAGAAAAGGGGTGAGGCAATAGCGGAAGCGGTGAAAAGGCTCTCCGCCGTTCCTCCCTCACGATGGGGGGATGAGGTGCATATCCAAGAGGATTACCTCTTGTCGATGTACCAGCATCTATACCTCAATACAGGGGTGGATGCAGCAAGGCAGACTGTGAGTGATTTCCTCTCCCGCAAGGAGGAGGGAGATGATCTCTATGTGAATAGTATTCTTAATTGGACTCGCACCCACCTTGGTGCAAGGATAGCCCTCTCAAATAAGACCATCAATAAGTGGTTGGCTGACCTATGTCGGCAGATATACGAAGATAACCGAACCGAGGGAGTAGAGAAGATCACCCAAACGATGTACCGCGAGGTTGGCAAGAGATGGGATGCAATTAAGGAATGGGAGGTAAGGCGAATAGCACAAACCGAAACGATGAAATCCTTGAATATTGCCCGTAGAGAGTCAATGGATGCTCTCGGTGTTCAATACATGAAAACATGGGTTATATCGGGCAATAATACCCGACCATCACACATGGAGAAGGATAGAGAGACCATCAAGCAGGGGGAATTGTTTATTGTCGGAGGCTACTACATGAACGAGCCAATGGATGAATCCTATGGCGCACCGGCATCAGAGATTATTAACTGCTCATGCGGACTAATATATAGACCAATCTAATTCTTTTCTTTGTTTTTCTCCTTTTTTGGGGAGGGTGTAGAGATACACTCTCCCTTTTTTATGTCCCTTAAAGTGTACAATGTAATAATATTCAGTCATTTGTGTGCGAAATTTGTAGAAATCATTAAAAATAAAATACTATGCCAAAACAAGAGATGGAATACAAGAGCCTCCATATATCGGAGGTGAAAAGTGAGCAGAGGGAAGAACATCTGTTTATCTCTGGGTATGGTGCTTATTTCGGTAACGAGGATAGTTATGGCGACATCATCCAAAAGGGTGCTTTCGCTGCCTTCCTTGCCCTTGAGGATGCCAAGCGGTTGAAGTTGTGTTGGCAACATGATATGCGCGAGGTGATTGGTGTAATAACCAATATCTATGAGGATGAGAAAGGGTTATTCTTTGAGGCTAAAATCAGCAACACCCAACGCGGTAAGGATGTGGCGACACTCTTGGAGGATGGTGCAATAGATGAGTTCTCTATCGGTTATACTACCAAAGATTATGAGTATACCACCGATGAGAAACGCATACTAAAACAAATCTACCTCTATGAGATTAGTGTGGTATCGAGGGCAGCCAATCCTTTGGCTAAACTTGTAGACAAGGAGAAAAAGGAAGAAAATATTATTAACCAATTAAAAAATTCTATGCGTATGGAAGAGATGATTAAACAACTGCAGGAGGAACTCAAGAAGGAGACTGCTGCTCGTGAGTCTATGGAGACTAAACTCCAGGAGATGAAAACTGCCAAAGATGAGGCAGAGAAAGAGAATGGCGAGATGAAAACCTCGATCGATAACCTTGACAAGTCAATCAAAGACCTTGAGGGCAAAATCGAGGACATGAAGAAGAAAGAGCAAGAGGTAAAAGATTTCGCAACTGCTCTTAATGCTGCACTTACCGAGAAGAAAGATGCTATCAACGCAATGTTCGCTAAAGGTGAGGGTTCAGTATCAGTTAAGTTTGCTACCAGCAACATCACTGCACAAGCATTCGGCGCACAGCAAATTCAAAATGTATTCGCATCACCAATCCAGCCAAATGCGTTCTATACCAATCTGCCAAAGATTGCAAGAACAGGTAATAAGGTTGCATGGCTTGAGGGTAGCGACACCGACAATACAGGTTATATCGCTGAACTTGCATCAGGTACTGAAAGCACCTATGCAGTAACCGAAAAACAAAGAAACTACGCGAAAATCGGTACATTCCTAAAAATCTCAAGCGAGGTTCATAATTGGTTTGCATTGATTTCCGATTGGGCTAAAAACCGCGCATCACTTCGTATCGTTGCAAAGATTGACAACCTTATCTTCAATGGTGCAGGTGCAGATGGCAACAAACCATCAGAGGTATATGGTCTAAAAACTAACTCAACCGCGTTCGCTGCTCTTGGTCAGTATGAGAAAGCAAATATCGCTGATGTTATCCTTGATTCAGTAATGCAGATTGCTAAAGCTGGATATGTAGCAGATCAAGCCTATGTGTCATACAAAGGTCTAACCGAACTACGCGGTTTGAAAGATGCAAACGGCAACTACATCTACAACCAAGCAACAGGTATGCTCGGTCAAGTGAAAGTTATCCCTACCACATCAGTAGCAGATGCAGAGGTGCTTACTCTTGATTCAAGCTGTGTAACAGTATTCGAGGGTAACCAATACGAACTTGAGATTTCTCGCATCGCTGCAGAGGATGCTTGGGGTGTTTACTTGAGAAAATCAGTTCAAGTTGTTGTATCGGAAGCAGATAAGAAAGGTGTTGTATATACTGCTAACACCGCAACTGCTATCTCTGCCCTTGCTAAAGCCTAACCGCGATGGAAAATGTAGTAATTGAGAATAAAAAGGATGTTATCCCTGCCGCACAAAAGGCAGGGAAAGCACCCTCTCCCATTGTTACTATCCGAGTAGTCAAGGCGCACGATGGATTGATAAAGGGAGCAGAATATAAGAAACCTCGCAATATTGCCGAGAAAATGGAGCAGCTTGGCTATTGGGAGATAATCTAACTAAAATAAGTAGAGATGACATACACACAGATAGGCGACATAACTGCCCTGAAAGCAGAATCTTTCAAAGTATGGGCGAAGATAGATGAGGGGAATGATGAGGTGGTAGCACTTGCATTGCGCGAGGCTGCTCTCCGCATCCAGGAATATACCAATATTGCGTTGATCCCTTGCACTATCATGCAGACACCTACCACAAGTAGTACAATCCGCATGATGTTGCCTATCGGTAATGTCCTCTCGGTGATTGATAGCAAGGGTAATGATTGCGATTTCACTTTCAATCGTTTCACCTTTGATTTCAAGTATTCGGGCAAGATTGAAAAGGTGCAAATCGAATATACCACCGCGCCCGAACCCGCACAGGTAGAGAGGATGCTGATTCCCGTATGGGAGTTGGCTCTCGCTATCTATGATGGCAATACTGATGAGCAAAACAAAGTGATCCAAAGACTACCAATAGAGTTATGCTAACCACCAGGACATATAATGAGAGGGTGTCCCTCTATCGTGGAGTGTTGGCTCCCGATCAGTATGGGAGTGCCAAGGTGGAAACACCACAACAATACGCCACACGATGGGCGAAGGTGGAGTCTTTGAGTGAGGTGCGGAAGATGTATTATAACACTCCGGCATCCATTGAATCGTATGAGTTTACGATGCGTTATGTCGCAGAAAGACCGCGATTCATTAAGTGGAAAGAGCAGATGATGGTGGTGGAGAGTTCTACCGATGTAGATAACAAACACAAAATAATGCGAGTGGTCGCAACCAAACGATGAGTGATTATCTATACATAGACACCGAGAGCATGAAGAATCTTGAAAAGAAATTCAAGGTCTTGGATAAGAGGGTAAGAAAAGCATCCACCAAGGGACTGATCAATTTCGGTTTGGAGATCATCGCAGATGCACAGGAGAACTTGCAGAAGAACAAGACCAATGCAACAAGCTTTCTTCGTAACTCCGGGAAAGTTCTTAAAAAGAGTGATGATAGTGTAGAGGCTGGATTTGATTGTCACTATGCCGGAGCGGTTGAATTTGGTCGCAAGGCTGGAGGGATGCCACCCGTATCAATGATTCTTCAATGGCTGAAGAAAAAGAGAATCGGCAAGGCAAAGGATAGGCAGTCTATCGCTTGGGCTATTGCACAAGATATAGCAGCCAACGGAACGAAAGCACATCCATTTCTACAACCGGCATACGAAAAATGGAAAGGCCGAATAAGGGTCTTTATGCAGAATGTGATAAACGAGGAAATTAAAAAACTTTAGGATTATGTATATAAGTAGTAAGGCAGAGGTAAGAAAAGCGATTGTAGCGAAGATTTCGGGGCTACAATTCAACATTGGGGGAGAGGTGTTCCCAAAGGTTGAGATTGCGGATATATACGAATCGGAGGTACAAGATAAAAGCGATGATGTGCGAGAGGTTTCGCTCTATCTTGAGGTGATCGGGAACACATCCTACGAACAGGTAAGCACCATATCGGATACTATCGCATCATCCATTTGTGGTGGTGACACCATGCCGATGGAAGATTGGAGGGTAGCCGATGTGACAAGGGTACAAAGCAATGACTATCAAGAGGTGGGCGAGGCAGACCAGATCATCCACCGAATAAGAGATAACTATAGAGTATTAACCACATTAAAATAGACAATTATGGCAGTAGCAGGAAAAGACAGGAGAGTTTATTTGGTGAACTCAGACACCAATACAGTAGTTAAAGGAGAACAAAACTATTCTCTATCAATCAATAATGCTTTGATTGACACTTCAGATAAGGATAATGAGTGGGACACCAAGATGGCATCAACCAAGAACTGGAGTCTATCACTATCGGCGAATGCTGATACTACCGATTCTGCACAAGTAGCATTTATTGAGGGTGTAATGGAGGGTGATGAGGTAGAAGTTCTCATCGGCTCAACTACAGATGGATTCAAGGGTAAAGCATTCGTGGAGAGTGTATCGGAATCTGCAGAAAGGGCTGGTGTTGTATCGCGTGACTTCTCACTACAAGGCAACGGAAAGCTAACTAAAGTAACAGGAGCATAATGATACAACCAAGGCAAACGATTACTATCAATGGGGGGGAGGAGGCTTTATTGTTCCTCCCTTCTATGTATATGGTAGCCAAGCAGAGGAAACTCTCCCTTGAGGTGCGAGATGTGACCAATAAGATGGAGATTCGGGATTTGTATGTCAAGATAATATACTTGGCTTATCTCAATGCGTGGGAGAAAATGGTTTATGATGGAAGGAGAAAGGGAGAGCCACCTTTGCATATTGATGATTTTGATGTATGGGCTTATGAGAACCCCCTGCGATTCGGGGAATTGGCATCCTTAATCGTGGAGTTCCTAACAGGTGAAAAGGCAGAGGATATAGTTAGCATCAAGGGTAAAAAAAAAAGTTAAAGAAGAAGAAAGTAGACTTTACAAAGGACTTCGAAGGTATGCGTGATTTCCTTGTCGGGGAGTGTGGCAAGAGTGAATACCAGGCATTCTACGAAGTGACTTATTCGGAATATCTGATACTCCGCGAGGCTTTCGAGATGAGAGAGCATCGGGCTTGGGACAGAATAAGGATGTTAGCGCATAATCAGTATATGCTGACACCCACCAAGGGGGTGAAGAACAAGAGCAGAATTAACTATTATCCTTTACCGATGGATGACAAGATTAGAGAGATCATCAATAAAAATCGCACTTATGAGGTAGTGACAAAGAAAGAGAAAGACAAGATTTTGAAACTTTTTAAAAATTAAAGCAATATGAGTTTGTTGGGGCAGTTATGGGTAAAACTCGGATTAAAAGATGATGAGTTCCACAAAGGCATTGAGAGAAGTAAGGGTAAAGCCAAATCATTCGGAGATGACCTAAAAAAAACAGGGAATAAGGTTAAGGCTGGTTGGGCTGCTGTTGCGGGTGCTATTCTATTGGCATGGCAAAAGATTGGCAAAGAGATGACGCAACAGACACAAGTCATCGGGGATAAATGGGGTGAGCTTACTGCAGGAATGAGTGCCGCATGGGGGGAATTTGTTTCGCGAATCGGTACAGGTAGAGGAATGAAAGGTTTATGGGAATCATTGAAAGAAACCTATAATACCGCTAAAAATGTGCAAGTTCAACTTGATGAAATGTTTGAAAGGACAAACTCGTTGAGTGTGAAAGAACAAGAAATCGGAATCGAAAACTCAAAACTCTATAAGCAGTTAAGAAATATAAATCTTTCTTATCAGGAGCGATTAAAGGCGGGAAATCAAATTATAGCCAATACAAGAGAACTCGCCAGAATGCAACAAGATGCAGCACAACAAGAGTACGATGCCGCCTTGAAAATGCTGCAACTCCGCACAGGATTATCCGAAGAAGATGTGCAATTCTTTATATTTGACTATGAGAAGAATAAACCTCTCATAGAAGCTGCACAGGTCTGGAATAAACTGCAAAATGGCACTCTTGAGGATACTGAAGATATGGCGGCAGCCATGGCAATAGTTGCTAAATATACACAGGAACAACTCTCCTATGCTTTACGCGTGAATGATGCGTATAATTTAGCCAATGACACACTGGTTAAAGGTGTTGTGGATGCTTATGTTAAGATACTTAATATCGAGCGACAATCCGAAGAAAGCCTCAATCGTGTATCTTCAAGTGTCAATGGTATTGTTAATAGCATCATGCAGCTAAATACTATGAATGTCCCAGAGGTTGAACTTCAACAGGCGGATTGGTCGTGGAGAGTTGATGAGTTAATGGATGATTTTCTTTCTTTCGATATGCCTGAACACGATTTATCTGCTGTAGATGAGTTTAACAAGAAACTTGAGGATGGAACACGCAGAACGCAAGAACTTGCCAATGTCTTTCATTCTGCTGTGGTGGATAGTGTTGTCAGTGCGGTATCGGAACTATCAGAGGCACTTGCATCGGGCGAAAGCCTATCTTCGGGTAAATTCATCTCGGCAGTTCTCTCCCCTCTTGCGGATGCTGCAATATCTGCGGGTACTCTCATCCTCTCTACAGGTTTGGGAATTGAGGGTATCCTCGAATCACTCTCTACCCTTAATCCTGTGGCTGCTATTGCTGCGGGTACTGCCTTGATCGCCATCGGTACTGCAGCAAAGGTCGGTCTTGCATCTATCGCAGAGCAGGGTAATACAACACCATCATATAGTTATTCGGGCGGTTATGGATTCAATGTTGCTGCACAGGTGCCGCAAGATTATGAGGTAAAGGTAACAGGTACACTCAAGGGACAAGATATATACCTCGCAAGTGAAAAATACCAACAATCAAGAAGAAGATAGGAGGAGTTATGGCATACGGAATTTGGCTTTACAAAACGATAGAAACCCAACATGGAGATGTAACACTATACATCAAAAAAAGGAACTACATAGGTGAGGCAATAGAGATCAATGCTCTTGCACCCGATAGTTTGACACTTTCGATAGATGGTGATAAACTCACTGATCCTATTATCGGGAGTACCCTTACATTTGGCATCATTGATACCGAGCAGATAGATACAACCCAATTCTTTACCCCCGATGCAACCCTCTATGCTGTGGAATTGTATCGTGGTGGGACATTAGAGTGGTCGGGTTACCTCACCCCAGATAGTTATCAAGAGAATCTATCTTACAGAGATACCATTTCGCTTGTCGCGCGTGATAACCTCGGCAGATTGGAAGAATTTAAAATCGAAAAACATCAAGGGCTGCAGAATATCGAAATACTCATCGATTCATTCCTCGCAGAAGTGGGATGTCCCCAGGTACTTAATTGGCAATGTGACAAGGTGGCAACCGAGAAAGGCGAGGGAGTGGAGATTGATACTCCTATCCGCGATATGTGGGTTAATACCCGCCTATGGATTGGTAAGACCTACCGCGATGCAGTAGAGGACATCCTCAAAGGTCTTGGATGTCAGATGCGTTTCGCTGGGAATAATAACCTTGTGATTGTTTCTATCTCGGACTTTGCCGAGTTCGCTAATCAAAGTGCCATCTTCATCAATAAGTCGGGACACAAGGAGATAATACCAGCATGGCGCGATGCCACTATCATACAAGACTATGGATTGATTGAGAATTTCTTTGATGGACAAATCAAAGAAAGCGACATGGGTGCAAAAACCTATTTCATACCCTATGAAGTCGCAAATGGTTGGTATAATACATCCTCGCGCGGTGCAGATATATATTTCGCTAATCAATGGATGTGGAAAAATAATATCGAAGATGATCAGTCGGATTCTCTGTATCCTGTAGCAAAATCGGGAGGTGGTATGGCATCTTGGGGTGTCATGGTAAATTCTACCAATTCTATACTTACCCTAAAGATGAAGATAAATAACACCTTGAGAAGATTGGCAAATCTTGTGTTTGATAGCACCTCTAATCTTCATGTCGGTGGAGATAATCTTCCATCTTATTCGTTGGTATATCAGTTCAAGATTCAATTAAAAAAAGCCGATGGGACTATCTATGATATGACCAAAGGTGGATGGGAAACAAGTAGCCCATCAGTAATTACATTCGCTGCAGAAGAATGTAATTATAACGATGAGGGAACTTGGAATAAGGATATAGATGTTAGCATTACAATTAACTCAATTCCGTTTGATGGTGAATTATTGATTGGCATTGGCTCGGTAATGTATGAGGGGTATCCTGATGATATTGTTTACTTCGGAAAGATAAAAGATATTACATTATCCTTTAATAATGACATCGGGCAAAAATCCTCACGCGTACAGATTGATACCAAGCATAATATCAATGGCGAGGTTCAAGTAAATGTGGGACAAGTGCCAAGAGGTAAGGGGGATCATCTCGCCTATGCTGGTGGTCTATTCGCTGCCGATGGTGAACCGCTTTCTTTCTTCAAGAGAAAAACGAATGATATTCTTGCCTATAATCTCCTTGAGTTGGTGGGGCGCGAGAATATCCATTTACAGAAACGCAATTTTGCCGCCTTATCGGGCGAGATGACCGCCAAAGATACAACTATAACCCTTGGGGCAAATATCGCGTATAAGGGTAAATATTACGCGCTAATCTCCGCATCCTTGAATGTTTTGCGGAACACCTTGTCGGTTACCAGGATGCAGGAGGTGGAAGATTACCAGATCGCAGAACTTACCATCATTGATTCACCCCTTGAATCATCGCAAGGTAATAAGGTGGGGAGTGGAAATAGTGAGGTGATCCAATTCTCGGATGATGCTGGTAATGCCAAAAGGTTGTATGAGTTACAAGATGCTACCGAGCAAGACCAGGATGGGGCTTATATTATCATTGATAAGTCCTCAATGGATTCTGCAAAGAAGTTGCCTATCTCTGCTATAAGTAGCGCACTCAACAAGGCATTCAAGGTGCATTATAATAGTGATGGTACCATTAAGTCTATTGAGGCTCTTGCTAACTTCTGGACAAACTTCGGCATAACTGCCGGAGGTGAGGGAACAGGCACCGGAGGTGGTGGCGGAGGAGGATTAACCTCATTCTCGGTCATTGTCAATAATAAGACCTACAATTCGGATAATGGTGTAGCGACTATTACCGAGCAGTTGCAACCAAAGATTACTGCTGCCAATCCTCTGCCTTATGCGTTGGTGAGTGGAACGCCCACTCTCGGTTCTCTTGCTTATAAGAATAGCCTTGCAGCGAGTGATGTGCCGAACCTTGATTGGTCTAAAATAACAAGCGGTAAGCCTACCACCTTGTCAGGCTATGGGATTACGGATGCTTTGCCTTTGAGTGGTGGTACGATAAGTAACTCAAATTGGGGTAGCCAATTAACTCTGAATGGTGATGGTACAGATGCAGGTCTTAAATTCACTAATTCAGGCAATTTTAGAGGACTACTATACACAAATAATGATGGGCGACTTGGGTGGTATGATATGAGTGGAGCAGACCACGCCATTCTCCATTCTGGCAACTACTCCGACTATACTGTGCCTATCAATTTAAGCATTCCGTTTGCATCCGCAGTTAATGCCTATGGGTATGGCTATGTAAGTGGAGGGTGGGCTACGAGTGGTGCTGCACTCATTGTAGGTGCAAACTCACTATATCGTATGTCTATACAAGGGGAAAGTAATAATACACTTTTGTATAGATATTGCTACAATGGGACTTGGGGAGATGTGAGATATTTTGCCTTTACCGATAGCAATGTCGCAAGTGCTACCAAACTCCAAACCGCAAGAACCATATGGGGGCAGAGTTTTGATGGTACGGGGAATGTTGATGGTAACATTGCAATAAATAGTGATGCGGTGTTGGAGAGAAAGAGTAGTGCTGTATGGTTGAATTATGGGCCTGCTAATAAGAATGAGAACCTTTATCTTTTCGGATATAATACTCAGTTGTATTATGGCACAGCATCAGGGTATAGGCTGGCAATAGATATTAAACCGACAGGCAATGTCCTCATAGGCACTACTGCTGATAGTGCTGCTAAATTGAGAATACAAACTAATAGAACAGATACTTTTACTTGGAACTTGGGTAACCTTGCAAACAAAAGCGATATGGCTCTTGAGTTCTATGACAGCTATAATTCTAATATCTATGGTCTATATACTGCAATAAACTATTATAGTGGCGATGTAGCGATGCAGGTTGGCAGAAGTGATGGCCTTACAAATGCTTATAACCTTTGCTTACAACCTTTAGGTGGCAATGTACTTATTGGAACTACTACTGATAGTGGTACAGCTAAATTACAAGTTAATGGCAAAATAAAAGCACCTGCTATCAATGCTGGCAGTTTTTATATTGGGGCTGCTTATGACGGGAATAGTGAGGTTGGTTATGATTGCATTGAAAGAGATATATACGGTGCATCTATTTATATGCAATACTACAATAATGGGGGCATTAGTATGTGTAATGGTGGAGGTACTGTGTCTATGGGTGGCAACCTATCTGTATCGGGCAACATCTACGCAAGTGGGGCGATTACTGCTGGTACCGCATCAGATAGGCGACTCAAAGATAACATCTGCACAATAGACCAAAACAAGGCAATAGAGGTGCTTATGTCGCTCAACCCTATAACTTATGAATGGAATGACAAAGCGAAAGAATTAGGAGGATATGAGGGTATATCACAAGGATTTATTGCACAAGAGTATGAGAGTATCATCCCCAATAGTGGCCGAGCTATATGGGGTGAGTATAGAGCGATTGACTATACCAAGGCAATCCCTTATATGGTGTCAGTAGAGCAGAACCACGAAACAAGGCTACAATACCTTGAGAGAGAGAATAATGAACTGAAACAAGAATTACAAACACTTAAAAGAGAGTATTATGGGGTACAATAACGGTATAGTAACCAAACCTATATCAATGGGGGATATTTCCAATGCTGTCGGCTATTCAAGTTTAGACCTTGGAACATTGATAAGTAATGGAACAATCCGACTATGGAGCAAGGCAAAACCCTTTCAATCTTCGGACATAGCCTTTTATGAGGATGATAGAGTGACGACAAAAACAAGAGTAGCAGCAAGAAAAGCAGCAAATCAAGGCTTTAATCTCGGAACGATGTATTCAACTGCTGCTGCTGCCTTGGATGCAGCTATTGCTCTTGGCAGTAATGTGTTCGCTTGGAGTTATCAGCGACCTACATCATATTTCCGTATGCTTGACTTTGATGGATATGAGAGCAATAAGGATAATTACAACAACTGCCCATTCAAATACCGCCCAGAGTTTACTGAATTATATGATAATGATACATTGTCTTTTAATTCAATCCTTGAAGCAAATTGGGATGCATCTGATTTCGCTACATTAGATGGATGGAAATTAGGCATAGCATTCCGTAGAGAGGGGGCGAATAGCACTACATATTTCACTCTTGACAAGAATACAAGTGTATCGGCATCTTATTTCTTGACTACAGGTACATATCATTTTTGTGTGTTTTTCACCAATGTAAGCAAGGCTATTGATGGCAATACAACTGCTGCATCATTCTATCTAACACCTCTCCCTTATGCGGGTGCGGTAACTAAACAAAGTGGTAATGGTGTGACATTTCTTAATTCAGGTGTCTTGGATATCAATTTGGCAGCGAGAAAAACCATCTCAGGTGTTGTACTTGGCAGCCTTGGTAGAGGGCGCAGAATTACACAAGTAGCATTCGTATATCGCACAAGTGCATCGAGGGTATGGAGTTCGGCAGGTAGCGGAGAGGGTGATGGTAATACCTATGATGCTATAGATTTGGATGCTGATGGATATAATATTGGTTCGGTAATTATAACAGGTAGCGGAATGACATCTGGTAATTTCTATGTGCGTTTCGTGATCAATGGAGTGCAGACATATTTACAACTCATACCTCGTCAAGATATTATTCTACCACAATAAAACAAAATAATATGGAGCAATTCAAAACATTTCTAAAAGGCTTTGGAGTGATCGCACTCTTTATGGTGGTAGCTATGACCGCCCTCCAATGTATTATCCATTCGCCATACACCTTCTTTAAGGTGTGCGGTGTGGTAACTATTATCATTTCATTCTACGAAATCATCGTAAGGCTCAAAAAAGGAATATAGTGCCTAATAGTGTACAATCACCCTCATAATGGGGTGATTAGCACTAACTTTGATAGTGTAAATATAAAACTAAAACAAAATGAAGAAAATTGATTTCAACGCCATTGAAGTAGAGAACATTGATGGCTCAAAAAGTAAGATTAACATCAGAAAAGACTTTGCGAATGCACTATATTCCAATGGTAAGACTTTGGATGTAGTGGAACTGGCAAGGAAGATTTGGCACTCAGAAAACGAAACCGAACTAACCGATGAGGAGGTAAAGATTGTTGAAGAAAATGTAAAACAATTCTACCCTTCATACATCTTCCAAACATCAATCATTAACGCAATAAAATAACGGAATATGGCACTATTTAAACTAATAAGAAAAGAGTATAAGTGCGAGAATATGACCCTCTCAAATGGGTTAAAATGCACTATCGATAACATCTCACTTGATATGTATGGTAAGGTGCAGAGATTAGAGGGAGGTTCTATCAGTAATTCGACAGAAGGAATAACACCTAATAGCCTTACATTCCGTTGTTATAGGATGGATAATGGGCAATTTAACAAAAGTGTGAATGGCTGGATAGATGGTGATTTTGCCACTCTGTTGGATGAAATTGTAGCAATCATTGAAGGCGAAATTGAATAATCTATGGGAGGGTGGTAACACTCTCCCTAAATACTTATACTATGAAAAAAGAGGGAATAGCGGACAAATACATATTCATCGTTTGTCTCGTTGTATCAATAGCACTTTTTGTCGGAGGTTTTTTCTGCCCTCCGATGGGTAGCATAGACGGTAGTCTTTTAAAGGCGGCTGCTATCTTGTTAATGTTCGCTGCTCTCGGAGTTGCAGCACAAGCAATTCACAACGGAAAGAGTGTCTCCTTCTCTAAGGGGGATATGGAGATGGAAGTCGGAGATGATGATAGCGATGAAAACAAGCAATAGAGGTATAGCCTTAATCAAGGAATTAGAGGGCTACCGAGATAAAGCCTACAAATGTGAGGCTGGTGTTCTTACCTGTGGTTATGGGCATACTCAAAGTGTTAAGAGGGACACTACCTGTACACCAGAGATAGCAGAACAATGGCTGCGAGAGGATATACAATGGGCAGAGAGAGTGGTAAACGAGTTGCAAGGGTTGGCACAATGTCAATTCGATGCGCTCGTTTCTTTTGTCTATAATATCGGCAGTAAAGCCTTTCGCGGTTCGACTGCATACCGATTGATTAAGGAAAATCCCGATGATCCGCGTATAGCCAACGCAATGAGGATGTGGAACAAGGTCACCATTAACGGAAGAAAAGAAACAAGCAAAGGACTGACCAACCGCAGAGAAAAAGAAATAGCATTGTATTATGGAAGATGAGTTTAACAGGGTATTGAAGATCATTGGTTGGGGGTTAGCATTTTTAATCCTCATCCATATATATACCTCATGTGGCACTTGTAAGAGGTGCGCAAGTGCTATGATAGACAAGGATAGCATCTATATTGAGAGGGTGGATAGTGTATTCTATCGTGACACTATCATCCAAGTGCAGATGCGTGATAGCATCGTTAAGGTAATAACCAGCAACCACCAGCCGAGCCATCTTGAAACCGATGTGGCAATCTCCGATGCGTGGGTAGAAGATGATAGTCTGCATCATGTCCTACGAAACAAAAGGGAGTTAATACCTATTCAAGTGCAGATGCCTATGGCGATTTCTACCGAAAAACACTACCTCACTCGAATTGTACATAAAAAGGTTAATGAATTGTCTGCAATGCAGAATTTTTGGATAATTCTCGGCAAATTCTTTGCAGTAATCGTTGGTGTTGGTGTTTTGATTTGGTTGATAAAACGAAAGATATGAGAGGGGTTGAAGATAGAATACAAATAGGATGCGTGAGGTGGTTTTCTCTCGCTTATGGGAGTTATGCAAGGCTCTTACATCACTCTCCCAACGGAGGACATAGGAACGCAATAGAGGCGGCTAAATTTAAACAAATGGGAGTAAGAGCAGGATTTCCTGATCTCACCCTATTAGTACCGCGAAAAGGTTATCACGCGCTATTTATCGAATTGAAAACCGCTAAAGGAAAACAATCGGAACACCAAAAAGAATACCAGGCAGAGGTGGAAAAACAAGGCTACAAGTATATCATCTGCCGAAGTGTTCAAGAATTTATTGATGAAATAGATGATTATATGAAATAGTTGCAACGAGGGAGAAGTGGGATGCCCTGTAAGTTCTCACACACAACACACAAAAAAAATAAAAATATGGAAACTGAAAGACATGACAACACCAGAGGCATCGCCATTGGTGGACTAACAACCGGCATCATCGGTACTGCATTGTCGGTACTTGGTAATAATGGCCTGGGTAATCTATTCGGAGGTAGAGGGTGGAATAATTGGAACGGAGGTGACTGCAATTCTAACTGTGCAGGGCATCCAACATTGTACACCCTTCAAGCAAAGGAGTGTCAGGATAATCTCGATTTAACCAAAGCTCTCTACGAGAATAGACTGCGTGACATCTCGGAACTCAATGCGTTTCGTGAGAAAGATGTCAATGAGAAGTTCTCTATCTACCAGACCTTGATGAGTAGAATCAATAGGCTTGAAACCAATGAGGCTGTAATGGCTGCGGTTGAGCCTTATAGAATGAAAATCATTAACGATAAGATTGAGCTTGAGGCAGAACGCAGATGTTGTGCAGACAACAAGATTGTGGATTATCTCAATGGTAACTTCCAACCTTTGTATGTGGCAGATATGACACCTGCTGCTACAAGCACCGAGAGATCAACATACAATCCTCTATGTGGTTGTTGCGGTACTCGCAAATTCTAATTAACGGGGGAGCATCTGCTCCCCTTTATTAAAAATCTAAAATCTATGTTTGATGTCAATAATGATCCCCTACTTGGTGGATATAAAGAGCAGCAGTCACAAATCATTGAGGAGTATAGACGCAAGATTGAAACACAATCAACAAGTCGCACCCCTATGTGGGACAAGATTGATGCGGAAATAGCACCTCTGACTGATGAACAGAAAGTAAGAGTGTATAATGATAGTGACTATTTGGAGATACAAAACCAACTGCAAGTTTTAGTGAGTGAACAGATACTGCATATTGTTAAGCCTTACATTGAGCAGACCGAGAAAGGTAAGGAATTGCTTGGTAAGATGTATGATACAGTTATAGTGGCGAAGAAACAAGTGGTAGCGGAGATGAACAAGGAGTTAGAGGAATTTCGCAAGTGGAAAGCCAAACAAAAGAAAGGAGGTGAGTGATGGATGAGTTATTAAGCAATATCCAAAGGTGGATAGAAATGAAGATTGATGCTCTTGCTACTGGTAATCCGCAGATGGCTCTTTTTGCCCCAAGGATAAAGAAAGGTATCTATAATCTCATTAAGCAGAATATTGGCAAGATAGAGCCTATTATGCCCTTTCTAACTGATGAAGATGGAAATATAGACATCGGAGATATGAGAAGTGAGGTGATAGACATTTTTGAGGGTATGCCATCAGGAGAGTACCAGATGGGAGCCTTTCGGATAGTGACCGATAAGGCAAGTGTTAAGATTGAGGTGCCGGATGGAGTGTTATGGCAAATCCTTTTAGGTGATATAAAATCTGTGAAATTCGGCACAAAAGATGTTGAAGATTTGATTGATTTATTTCAAAAATAAGGAGGTGTAAAATGATGAACATATATGAGATGCTGAAAAGTTATTACGAAAGGAGTAATGATAAGGAAAAACTATGGGGCAGTATAGAGGAGATGGCAGAGGTATTGGATGCTATGAAAGAGAAACATCCTGATAAGTATTGGCACTTGATGCGAGAAATACACGAGGTATGGAATGGGGCGCACTATGATACCGCTTTCGCCATGTATGAGGTGAGCAAGATGTATCACCTGGAGGATGATCGAGAGGTGAGGGGCGAGTATTGGAGTAAGAAGATGACTGATGATGTATTGAGGCAGTACCGCAGCCGCGTACCCGGCACTTACAATGAGTGTGATTTCTATGTCGCTCTTAATGCAAGTTATCACGATCTTGTGAACAGCAAGAGAAAGAGATTTCCCGACAAGTACGAAAATGAGATTATAGAGGATGCTATCGCCTTTTGGTTTAACGATGATGATATGCCAGATGGTAAGGTGTGGTGGTACTTTAACCACTAATGTTATCCAAGGGTGTAAGTGGAAAGAGGGAGTGATCCCTCTTTTTTTTATACTCCGCACCCACTCCGCACCTCTACCGCGGAGTCGCGGAGTCTTTCTTTTATATCGTGGCAGAAAAGAGCCTAATGCAAACAAAGAGAAAAAAGAACTATTTGAAAATCAGATAAATGCTTTCTTGTGGGATTTATTTTGCAAATAAAAAAAGTTAAAAATATTTGAAAAAAGTTCCATAAATCAAAAAGGAGTAGTTGAATTTATTTAATAAAAATATAATATGAGCTGGGGAGGATCAAGGCCAGGTGCCGGAAGAAAGGCAAAGCCTGAGAGCAAGGCGGTGAACATCCGGATACCTTTATATATATATGAGCAACTACCGAAAAACAAAAGCGAATACATTACCTCCATCCTGGAGAGGGAGATAAACACAAAGGGCAACCAATAGGCTGCCCTTTTACACAAAAAAAATTGGAAACATTGCAAGTTTAACTCTTGCGAATGACTTTGCAAAGGTAAGATTTTTTAACTAAATTTGGGGTAAAATAAAGGGTTGAAAAAACACTTTTTTTGCAGTTTGTATTCAAATAGTACACAAAAATAAACATTATAATTTATAAAGCCTTAATAATAAAGCAGTTAAATGACTCGGAGTATATGTTTCCTAAACTTTAGATAGCAGTTCGAGTCTGCTTGGGGCTACAAATTTTTGAAAGCGGTGTAAAATGCTGATTTTCATAAATTTAAAAAGTTTGATGTTATGATAAAAGGGTTGATTTGTCAGCCCTTTTTTTATGCTCTTTTGTGAAAAAAACATAAATATTTGTATCTTTATTGACCAAAAGTATTCAAAAAGTGCACAAAAAACATAACGATGACAACCCTTAAAGCTGTAGTGTTCCGCCACCACCAAAAAAAGGATGGAACTTTCAATGTAAAGATTAGAGTAATCCACAATGGAGAGCATCGCTTTCTTCCTACCAACCACTATGTAACAAAAGACCAATTAACGCGAAGTTTCAACATACGCGATGTGTCGGTGATTGAGATGCTGGAGGAGATAATCAGACCGATGCGTAAGGAGATAGGGAAATTGGGCGCAGTAGCGGATAATCTTACGATAGATGAACTTATAGATGTTATCAATACAAAGGTGCGGCAAGAGGATTATTTTACCCTCAAATTCATAGAGTACGGAAAGAAGAAATGTGAGGAGATGAAACCCGCCACAGCCTCGGTTTATCATACTGCTTTCTCTGCAGTTCAGAGGTTCACCCGAACAAAGGATATAGATATATCGGAGATTACTGCTACATGGCTGCGGAACTTCGTGGCATACCTGGAGGGTGAGGAAAGATTGAATGTGAAGAAGAAAGTGTGCAGAAAGAAATCTAAATTGGCGGTTGATCCACAGAAAACAAAGAAGAATAGCCGAGCCTGTTCCCTCTATACCTCTTGCATCAGGGCAATATATAACAAAGCAAGGGAGGAGTTTAATGATGAAGAAAAAGGTGTCTTTCCTATACCATACAATCCATTTACACGATTCCAAGTGCCGCGCCCACCGGCACCTAAAGATAAAGCCTTGTCGGTTGAGATCATCCAACGAATTATAGACTTCAAACCCGATAGAGATAATAATGGAGTGTCAAAGGGAACGCATCATCTTGAAGAATTGGCAAAAGATATGTTTTTGCTTTCTTTTGGTCTGCTGGGGATGAGTGGTGTAGATGTATATGAGATGGAGAAAATCAAAAATGGGGTGATTGATTATGAACGAAAAAAGGTGCGAGATAGGCGAACAGACAGGGCGAGGATGATGGTAAGGGTAGAGCCAGAGATGAGGGAAATCTTGAATAAGTATGCGACCAAGCGCGATGATAAGCAGCTAAATGTCTATGAGCATTATTCTTTCGGTATGCAGTCATTTAACCAATCAGTAAATAAAGGATTGGCAAGGATTGCTGCCGCCATCGGTGTTCCTAAATTCACATTTGCCGCAGCGCGACATTCGTGGGCAACAATAGCGCATAATACCGCAGGGATAGACAAATATTTGGTTCATGCAGCGATAAACCATGCAGATAGTGCTATGAGGGTAACGGACATCTATATCCGCAAGGATTATAGTGTTTTTTGGGAGGCTAATCGAAAAGTGTTGGATTTATTCAAGTGGGATAACTTATCTTTGTAGGGTAAACATAATAATAACAGGGTGAAATTAGGAAAGGGAGCGCAATTTGGATGCACTCCCTTTTTTATTTATCTTTGTGTCAGCTTTGGGTTTGCCCCTATAGGATAGCAGGATGCGTCTTATAGGGGCTTTTCCATTTTATTCCAATCTATACATTTGTGGAAACTATGAAATTTATCAGTATATTTGTAATGGAGGGCTTTAAGGGAATATAACAACAATAAATACAATTATGCAGATTAATATTACAGAAACTAAATCAAAGTTAAATGATGTTTACCTATCAATAGTGTGGGGACATATATCAAGAGATTACTTTGGAAAATCATCATCTTGGTTCTATAATAAGATGAATGGCAGAGATGGAAATGGTGGTGAGGGGAATTTCACGGAGCAAGAAAAGCAAAAACTAAAAGATTCGTTGTTGGATTTTTCGGAACGGATAAGAAAATGTGCCGAAACATTATAATGACTTTTTAATTAACAAAACCCCCATAGGATTAAAATTCTATGGGGTATTTTTTACGCGTTGGTGGAATAATCTCGCTGCATGAGTTTTCTTTCCCAATGCAGTAGAGCAAATGAGGTGTAGGGATCGTCTTTTTCTTCTTCTGCGAGATTGTTAAGGACAAGCTGCAGGATGATGTAATCAAGATTCATTACCAATTATCGTTGTATTTTTGTTTGCTCAATTTGGGGCGGAAATAATATGTAAGAATATCATTAAGTTGAGCAGATGAATAGTTCACAAACGCATTATTATAACCACTACCCTTAAATGCTACATCGTGTAAATCCATAGTGCCTGCACCTTGTGATAATCCTACGCGACCACTATAAGTAGTAACTCCCACCTGTGGTTCCCATATTATATTATCAACAATGACGCGGAATTTCCCATCCTTAAAATCAGCAGTAAAGTAAATAGTACATGGATGGCGGAATAGTAATAGTATGTTCATATATGAATAACCAGCCTCTTCGTAGGGGAGAGTCATCTTATTGGTTGAGCAAACGAGATGATCACCATCGTTTCTTTTAATATTAAAATTATCCAAAACCCAATTTTTCACTCTCTCATTATAACTGCTCTCATATTGGTAAATATAACTCCATGTCACATTTCCATTAGAGACGGTGAAATTATTTAAGGTTCGATTTTCGCTTGTAATTTCAGTAGAAAAACCGCAAGAGGATAACAATAAAACTGCTATCGAAATAGAAATCAAAATTCTTTTCATGGCTTATTTATTTTTGTTAAGTTCATCTTTGAGCATAGACAGGACAACATCTGTTCTTCTGCCCTCATCTATGGTAGCATTTATAAGATTATTTACACTCTCAACCAGCGAAGTGATCTGCTTACCCTGTTGGCGGAGTTGTTTGTTGGTAAGGTAGTCGGGCATAGCAACTGAAAAGGAGATGTTGCATATATACATAAAAATCTCTGTCACTTTGTTTTTGGGGATAAAGCATTCAGGAGCTCTATTGGTCGCTGCAAGGCGATATTTATCCCCTTCGTCAAATGTATATCGGAGATATGATCCTTGATGTTTGGTCTTGATGAGATGAAGTTCCGAGTTTCTCACCTCATCTTCACCCTTTAATTTTTTTAATAGCAGGATGTCACCGATATTGACATAGGGGGCAAGTTTTTCAGTCTGCACACGATATGCTATGTCTACCAGGCGAATGATGCGTTCAAGATTCAACTTCTCATATTCGGAGGAGTTCAGTTCTATATCTTGCTCAATGATCACATCGGGCTGATCTATGATGGCCGGAGGCACAATAGGTATTGATGCGAGTGAGACCTCTTCCGTTTGTACATCTACATCTTCCGAGGGTGTTTCGTTATGTTCTTCTATGGGATTACTGAATATATCTTCCTGATGCTCTGGTATGGTTCCGAGATAGTTATTGAGTAATGAATCTCTATTGCTGGTGATGTATTCTTCTTTAATGGGCTTTCCTAATCCTGTTTTAATCCAATCGTAACTTATTAAAGGGAATGTTTCAGTGAGCTTAATAATAAATTCATTATTGCTTACATAACCATTAACTATTTGAGATACATAGGTTTTATGTGAATAGCCAAGCATCTCCCCAAGTTGTTGTTGAGATGTGATAAGTTTATATTTCTTTAATAAAAATATAACCTGTTTAAGTCTTTCGGATATAGTTTCTTTCTCAGACATGTAAAAAAGTTATAAAATAATTTGGTAAATACATAAAGTAGTTATATATTTGTACTGCAGTTACACATAAACGAGTTATATGTTACAAAAGTAACGCAACAAATATAGAGAAAAAATAGTAAAAAAACATAGCGATGGCATTAGCATGGAGTTTTAAGAAAGGTTACAACAACCTCCGCAAATGTGACCAAGAGGTAGTAAAAAACGAGATAATGCAATTTCTCGGCATAACTACCAGGATGTCATTTAATCGCAGACTTCGCGGAATAGTTGATCCGAAGATAAGCGAGTATAATTTCATCACTACAGCAATACATCAGAGAGGTGTTGCGAAGAAAGATATATGGGAACAAGTAGAAATTAAGGAGGCTTAAATATGTCATATCAATTCCCAGAGCAAGGACAACCTTTAACAAGGAGAGAAGAACAAGTAGCCGAGATGATGGCTTGGGGTGTATCTCGCAAGAATATGCCTTATCTGTTTGAAAAAGTGTGGGGCAAAAAACTCTCACTTCCAACAATAGATGTTATCTCTCAAAGGGTATTCCGTAAGCTGGGAATAAGCAAGAATATCGAAGTGGTTGTGTGGTATCACAAGCACTATAGGGGGATAGACCTTGGAACATCACCATTTGCCAAGTATCTCGGTGCATTTTTGCTTGGGTTATTCCTAACCACTCAAATAGATTTTTCAAACAATTATGTCCGCGTTCGCAACACTACAAGAGTGGTAAGGACAGCAAGAACGAACAGGACAAGGACAAGAGAGGAGGCAGCACAATGGATATAACATTGACCTTGACACAACTGCAGCAGATGTTGCAATCGGCTGCCAAACTTGGAGCAGCAGAGGTGATGCGGAACAACTCCAGCGACCTCATTTCCAAAAGTGAGTGTTACCGAAGATTCGGGAGGAAGTGGATAGATCACCACATCGCACAAGGGACAATCACAGGGAGACGCAGAGGTAGCGCGAATAATTGTACCCTATACTTCTCAACCTCGGAGATAATAGCCTTACAGGAGAGCGAGATGAACTATAGGATAATGCTTAAAAATAAATAACGAGGGGTGAGCGATGGACTAACTCATAATCTGGACATCGGAGTTAGCAAGTTCTTTTCACAGATCGAATTCCAATTCGCGGTCAGCAGTGAATGCTCACCGATGGGGAGGATGGCTGAACTGGTAAAGCATCTGCATATTTTTGATTATTAGTTTGCTGATCTTCTTTCAATAGCGAGGGTTCGATTCCCTCCCTCCCCACAATAATAACCAGGCAGAAGTAAGGGTGATAAATAACCTATTGTTTAACCATTTGGGAGCGCATTGTTAATAACACCTTGTCACCCTTACCAAGCCATAAAACACAAATGAAAATGGAAAATGTAAAGTTTAACAAGACAATCAACAGGGGTTTGATTTTCGTATTTGCGGCACTTGCGATAGTGTCATTTGTAGCGCTCTCTGCGGTGCTGGTCACCAGATCATCATCAGCGCGATGAGTGGAATTGCGGTTTATGGTCTAATTGAAATGGAGGAAAAAGAAGATGAGCAACAATAAAGTATATGTAAAGGCACAAGGAGCGAACATAGCTCCAAACACCTTCTTCCTAATGCCAAGATACTACAAGTATTATAATTCTTATAACAAGGTGGTAAACAATCATACTATTGTATCGGTCTTGGATGATACCAGACAACTCGTTATTGAGGATTGTGTTACCAAGAGAGAGCAGAGCCAAGCAAGGGAGATCACCCAGCAAGAGTTTGAGCAGAAGTTCAATGAACACCTCGCATTCCTTAACAAGGTGCAGAATAATGAGGTAGAGGATGAGGAGGAATATAGAGAGGGATGGGATGAGATAGATGCCCATTGTAGGTATTCAACCAATGAAAGAATTTAACCATAAATTTTTATTGATATGATAAGTTTTAGAAGATTGAGAGCCGATGAGATAGAGTGTCGCATCGGACAAGTATTCAAGGCAAAACAAGCCATTTCTCTCCTCCTTTACAAGGATGCCAGGTGTGATATGGCATTGCTTGATGAGGTTGTAGGTACAGAGAATTGGCAAAGGGAGCATTACGAATGTAAGGGTAACCTTTATTGCCGAGTTGGTATTAAGACCGAATCGGGTTGGGTGTGGAAATCTGATTGTGGCACCGAATCTAATACCGAGGCGGTCAAAGGTGAATCCTCTGATTCATTCAAACGAGCATGTGTTAATTGGGGTATCGGTAGAGAGTTATACACCGCACCATTCATCTATGTAGAACTAACCGATAAAGAATGGAACAATGGCGCACCGAGAGTTAAGTTTGATGTTGCACCGATGGGCATCGGTTACGATGATGCTGGGAACATTGTATTCTTGGAGATCGTGGATGCTAAAGGTAATGTGCGATTCTCAATGGGTGAGATGGTGAAACTAACCAAGTCGCAAAAAAAGGATGATCAGTTATTTGATATGATCACCGAGGAAGATAGGTTGTTGGCACTCTCCCCAGAGGAGGCAATCCTTGAGGTAGAAAAATGCGAATCTCGTAAGGCTTTGAACGCAATCCATAAGGTTCTAAAAGCAAAATACTACAAGTATGGCAGCCAAGAGAATAATGGCTATATCACAGCCGTAAATAACGCAGCTCTAAAATTCCCAAAACTATGAATATAACAATTAAAGAAGAAATCGAACGAACTATTGATGTTCCTGAATATTTCCAAACACCTTATGATATTTCATATAGAATCAAAACCGACATATATATCAAAGTTCATAATGATGCTGTAATTACACTTCCTGTCCATTTTTTAAGAGATTTCGATATAAATAACTTGATACCAATAACAAAAGAACAATTTAACGAACACTTTGACAAAGCAATAAAACAACTACAAATTCTTAATGATTATGGAAAATAAAATCACTCTATGGCAAATTAGCCAACACCAGCAACAGGTAAATGCCATGCTGGAGGAGAATGGTGGAGAACTCACCGAAGAAATCATCCAGATGATGGATGAGAATAATGAGGCACTTGAAATCAAGGGTGCCGGATATATTCACTCAATGCGCTATTTCGCAGCGATAGAGGAGGCTGCAAAGGCAGAGAAAGAGAGAATCTACAACATTGAGAAAGCAGCCAAAAAAGCGCAAGAATCTTTGAAAACAAGGCTGCATCAAGCGATGCAAGTTTTTGGAATTGATAAACTCGATCTCGGTACTGCTGGAAAGGTATCATACCGCAGGAGTGAATCGGTGATCGTGGAAGATGTGAATAATCTTGACCGAGCATTCTGTAAGGTAAAACTTGAGGCAGATAAGGTTGCAATTAAAGCGGCAATCAAGGCAGGGCAAGAGGTACAAGGAGCATACATTGAAGAAAAATTAAATCTTAATATACGATGAATATAGCATTGGTTACAGGACACATGGGAAATAATCCTAATGTCCGCACCCTACAAGGGGCAAAAGGTGAGTTTAAGGCAGCCGATTTCTCGGTAGCGGTTGATATGACACACCGAAAGAGTAAAGATGAGGTGGTATGGGTGAAGGTTCAAGCCCTCGGATGGGCTGCCGAATACGCAGAAAAATATCTCAAGAAAGGCTCTCTGGTGATGGTTCGTGGTGAACTACAGGAGAACAAATTTAAGGATAAAGATGGGAAAGAGGTGCGAGTATGGCATATCCAAGCCGATGAGGTGAAACAAATGTGGAGTGCAAAAGGAGATAATGCGGCTTACACCCCTACACCAGAGGATAGTGATGATCTACCTTACTAATCTATGAGTAACACTTACAACATAACTAAAGATAATGGGTCGGTAAAAGACCTTGCGAATATACACCGATGGATAGATGCAAGGTTAAACCTTGCGCTAAATGGGGGTTATATCCTAAAGTTTGCCAAGCAGACCAAGCCAAGGAGTGTGTCGCAGAACCGCCTGATGTGGATGTGGTTTAACTGCATCAGTAAGGCGACAGGGACACCCCAGCAAGATATACACGATTACTATTGCTCCTTATACCTCCGTAAGAGGATAGAGTATAAAGAGAGGATGCAGGAGATAGTCATCGGCACATCGGGGTTAAATACCGCAGAATTTACCGATTTCTTAGATAAAATAAAAGCAGATGCGGCAAGTGAGTTGGGGATTGTCCTACCTCTCCCCAGCGATCTTGCATTCGCAGAATTTGAGGAGGAGTATAGATGAACGCAAAGGAATTACTACCCAAGCTGATTAAAGATGAGCAGCCTTTTCTTCTCATTAAGGGGTACTATTCACTTCAACAGAGTGTCTTGGAGTTAATCTTCGCCAGAATGAAAGGGGTTACCAAACTTGATTTGAGCCTAACGAGTGCCTATTACGAATTAGTGACATGGCAGACAAGGAATAAAGAGAGGGATAGCCTCAAGGTGACTGCGGGTGAGTACAGGGCGATGATCAGAGATTATGGACTAATCCTGCTGCACCAGGAGGATGATAAGAGTGGCGAGATATGGGGCAAAAACGAGATGTTCCGCAAGGTCTTAAACAAGTATCGCAAGGCTGGAGGAGAACAGATGGAAAGCGAGATTAAAACCCTTAAAAGCTGCTATTCAACAAGACCATCGGAAGAATTGGGGGCAAAGTTGCGCGAGGCGAAAGAAAAGTATGCGATATGGTACGCGAAGTTCTGCAAGAAGAACAATTTAAAAGTTTATTGACAATGGAAAGACAATCATTCATCTTCTATATAGAGTGGAGAGATGCGCTTGCAGGGTGTTCAGAGGAGGTTAGATTGGAAGTGTACGATGCCATAGTTGAGTATGCAGCATCGGGGACACTACCCCAACTAAAACCAATGGCACAAGTGGCATTCAACTTTATCAAGAGAGATATAGATCGTAATAATGAGAGGTACAATGAGATACTTGAGATAAGGAGGGAATCAGGAAGAAAAGGTGGTAGACCAAAAAAGGAAAACCAAATGGTTTTTGAAAAACCAAATGGTTTTTTAGAAAAGCAAACGAAAGCAAACGAAAGCAAAAAAAGCTATAATGAAAATGTTAATGTTAATGTTAATGATAATGTTTCTCTTTTTGTGAGAGAAAATAATATTACTCACAAAGAGAGAGAGAATTTTCTTTATCATCTTCTTGTTAAGCGAAACCTGTTGAACCCTGCAGCCGAGCTTGAGAGATTTATCAACCATTACTCCAAGACAGGATGGAAAGATAAAAATGGAAATGACATCGTGGATAGACTATCCGCACTCAAGGCATGGCAGATTGACCCATCGGCAACAACCCTCGATTCAGCACAGGTAAACCTATGGATGAGCATTATTTTAGTACTTGTTCCACCCGAAAAAGATAAAACCGCGTTTTTAGGTGATTTTAGGGGATTAGAAAAGGAAAACGATAAACTTATCATATACTGCACCGAAGCCCTTAAAAATGCTATAGAAAATGCCCTTAATCGGGAGAATATACAACAACTAAACAAACTCGGAATAAAAACAATCAACTACAGACTAAAAAAGGAGAAATAAATCATGAGAAAACATTGGAAAATTACATTCTATTCAGACATCACAATGGAACTACAAGGACAACCTATTCAGGTGAGAAAAATACACAATGAAACAGGCTACTGCGGATACTATGAGGATGCCTTGGCTTATGCGAAAAGAAATGCCTAAGATCGCGGTGTTGAGTACATCATCGAAGAAAGATAATACACACAAAACAAACGGAAACAACAATGACAGAGGAACAAATTGAGAAAAATTTGGTGTTGCTGGTGAACACTTACTACAACATCCAGGAGGCTGCCGATATGATCCTCAAAGAGGCAGAGAACCTACTCAATTACAAGGGTAGGCAGCTTGTACAGAGAAGAAAGCAAAGACATAACGAGTTGCTGCGAAACATCGCAAGGATGCGAAACCTAACCGATTCACTCGTTGATGAGTACGGAGATGCTTTCGGTGCAGATTATGTAACCAAGACTGATGAGGTACGCAGAGCAGGTGCATATCTCTCAAGGATAGTTCTTTCTATTGCTGATAGGTGCGGGAACGATGACACAGGAGCAAAGGAGAGCATCATCGAAGAATATATCGCCTCAATGCCACCGCAGGGGTATCTACATCAAAATATTATCAATCAGTTTCACATTAAGTAATTATGGCAAAAGATATAGAATTATATAATGATCACTTCCAGAATTATAAAGTATATGGGATTCCGAAAGCTCAACTAGTGATTGCTGATATTCCTTACAATGTAGGGAAAGATGCTTACGGATCAAATCCTATGTGGTATATAGATGGGGATAATACCAAGGGTGAAAGTAATTTGGCTGGGAAAGAGTTTTTTGATACTGATAAGGATTTTCGCGTTGCTGAATTTATGCACTTTTGTTCAAAGATGCTTAAACCAGAACCAAAAGATAATAGCGAGGGAAAAGACATAGGAAAAACAGGAAAAAAATCGGGGGGGGCGCCTTGTATGATAGTATTTTGTGCATTTGAGCAAATGATGTATGTCATTGAAAAAGGTGCTGAATATGGATTCAAAAAGTACATCCCATTACAATTCTATAAAAACTATTCTCCACAGGTGCTAAAGGCAAATATGAGAGTGGTAGGTAATACTGAATATGCGATACTATTATACAGAAATAAGTTACCTAAATTCAACAATCAAGGCAAGATGATATTTAACGCAATTCCTTACCCAAGAGATAATAAAACAATAAAAATACATCCTACGCAGAAAAGTGTCCCATTACTTGAATACTTGATAGAGTTATTTACCGATGAGGGTGATGTGGTTATTGATCCCTGTGCTGGGAGTGCAAGTACATTATTGGCTGCTGCTAATAAGAGGAGAAAGGCATTTGGATTTGAGATTAAAAAAGACTTTTACAAGAAAGCCAAAGAGATAACATTGACACAGATACAACAAACACTATTCTGATGAAAGACTGCACTCATATAGGTTTTGATAATATCTGCCTAATTACCCGAAAGGAGTGTGAGGGTAGATGTCAGGATTACGAAAAAGAAAATGAATTAAAATTTGAAGATTATAAAGCGAAATAATATGGTGGAGCAAATTAAAAAATACATTCGTGGTAATAAGGAGAGAGGCCACGAAGTTATAGCTGAGTTAGAGAAACTTGGCGGTAAGAATATACTAAATTTCAAAGGAGATGAGTATGATAAAGTCTACTATATTGGAAGATATATTCCCAATGATAATATGATAACCATTGTAAGCGAAAAATCTTTCATCGGGCAACTCATCGTTACTCATCCAGATTGGGAGGAGATAGAATTACCTAAGTATAAGTATCCGAGTACTTATGAGGAGTGCTGTAAGGTAATGAACTATTGTTATAATCCTAAATCAGTCAGAACAAATCATAAAGAAGAATTGATAAGGAAATTTCAGTTTCTTCTTCTTTATCGTGATGCCTATTGGAAAATAGCAGGAGATTGGAAACCAGATTGGGCAATGTACTCTGGACCGAAGCACTGCATCATCTATTCGGATAACGAAATCAAATGGCAGGGGAAACACTTTGTGACTGAAGCAAAGGTTCTTGCTTTCCCAACAGCAGAAATGCGAGATGCTTTCTATGAGAATTTTAAGGAACTGATTGAATTAGTAAAAGAGTTATTGTAGTTATGAAACTTTGGATAGCAAGAACAGAAGGAAACGACTTACAATTATTCCCAGAAGAACCCTTTTATCGAAAAGACTTAGGTATATGGTGTTATTGGAAGGTTTGGACTCCTTCAAGTCACACTTTGAGTAATGGTTCTCTTATAGACCCTACGCTTTTTCCCGAAGTAACCTTTGATAACTCTCCGCAGCAGGTGGAGATAAAATTGATTTAGTTATGAATATACCACTTACACAGCACACAATAGCACTATATACGGATTTACTGGTAAATCCTGAGAACTATAATTGTGATTATAAACCTCTTAAAGAGTGTTTTAAGATAGCAGAAAAAATCACACCTCAAGATGAACTTTATGAGCAATATGTCTCTTATATCAATAAACCTCTGCCAAAACCTGTCTTTTATATTATTATGCGTAATATGTATCCGGCACTATTTGGGGCTGATGTGCATAATGATGATTATTCAGGGAAACGAATCATAGGGGATTTGGGATTTAGACTCGAATTTGTAAAACCATTATAGTTATGAATGAAGATTTTGTACCCTATGAGTTGGCGGTTAAACTCAAAGAGAAAGGATTTAGAGGATTGTGTTTAGCATACTATACTAACGATGATACTCTATATTACAACTATTCTCATAAAGCCGGAGCGAGTTATACAGACTGCTATCTATCTCACAACTTAATGCCTAAAGATTCCGTGAGTGGTAAATTCGTTGATGCTCCCACCATCTCCCAAGTCTTGAAGTGGCTGAGAGGGGAGAAGAAGATACACTTTGAATTTGTTGCAGCAGCTTACGGCTATAATGTCATTATAAGCCAAACACCAGAAGCTGGTGGAACTGATTTATACTATACACATATGAATGATGATGGACCAAATGATGGTGGAGCTTGGGATAGGTATGAAGATGCTGCGTTATATTGTATTGAGTATGTAATTGATAATTTGATTTAGTTATGAAAACATTTGAATTTAAGAGCCAAATATGCACTTCTCGCTCTCAGTCGGAACGGCTCCTTGCTCTTGGATTAAAGAAGGAGACTGCGGATATGTATTATGACCTTTCAACCCATATAACAGAAGTGCCATATACGAGAGATGAGTTACAAAGAGAATTAGAGAGAAATGATGTTATCCCTGCTTGGTCGCTGCACAGGTTGCTTGAAATGCTATACGCAGATACAGGAGAGTGTATGATATTCTTCCCTAATACGTATGATGAATTTATTGCGGATATTGAGAATTATATTCGTAGAGGAATTTTTAACAAAAATTATCTGGAGGAAAACAATGAAAGCAAGAGTTATTGAAACAAAAGGAGCAGGCTTGAACCCACTCCATTTATGCTAATATTGCCGCCAAGCAAAAGGGGCAACCCTTTGTATATTAGTTTGTTTGACAAAGATAGTAAAAATTATAGATTTTCGTAAAGCAATGGAAGAATAGTTATGACAATAGAAACAAAATACAATGTAGGGCAAGAGGTGTGGTTTATGGAACATAATAAGCCGAATAAAGGCTCTGTAGTTAAGATAGATATAGATATAGCGAGGTCTGGAGATTGGTATATTGAACACTATAAAGTAAAATCAGATAAGGTTGAAATTTGCCGAGTTGGTCAATCCCTTTTCCCTACCAAAGAAGAATTACTAAAAAGTTTATAGTTATGACAAAGAAGGAACTACAAGAAATTGAGGAATTTCTTATAGACAAAGAGAACTCAGATGAATGTATTGAGATTCTTGAAAGAGCATGGAATTGGTTAAGAACTAAATATCATACTGATGGTAAAATAAAATTAAGTAGTTATAATAAAAACTTATAGTTATGGTAACACAATACCTAAAAAACCACGCCATAAGTTTGCTCTCCGATAGTGAAGAAGATTGCAAAATATATGCTAATGAGAGCCGTTTGATAGACTTTGCAATGGGAGTAAAAGCAGAAAGACAAGAACTTTTAAGATGGCGTAACTCCTTGAAAGAAATACCCGAACATGCACAAATCGTACTTGTTAAACTCGCAAGAGATTGTTTCGATGTGTGTATGTATAACATATATTTAGGGATGTTTATCGGAGTAGATGACAGATATGAACAAGGTGATGCTTATGATTGGCGACCAATTATAGAGGAAGAATAAATTAAAGAAATGTTTGAATAGTTATGGCAACAAAGAAATTCATAATTGAGGTGGAGGAGGGGAAGACAGAGTGTAACTCTGAATGTCCGCTTAAGGTGGATGGAAGATGTGTAGATGTTTATACAGATGTAGCGAGTATTATTCATTTTCTATATTGTGACAAATATAACCTTGCCACAATGAAGATAACTGAAATGGAGGAAGAACAATGAAAAAGTACACAAACAAAAAGATTGAAAACCTCTATTTATATCCATTCATGGTAGAGTTCAACGATAAGCCATCACTAATAATGAGGTTTATGCTTTGGATTTTAGGTTTTAAGAAAATTAAGGAGGAAGAAAAATGAGAGAAGAAACACTAATAAATGCTGTGAATGACATAGATGCTATTCGGTGCAAATTGGAGGATATACATCAGGATATTATGGAGCAACCCGATTATTGGGAGAAACTGAAACATCAATACGCAGGAATGGCGATGCAGGGTATGGTTAAAACTTATGAACAAATGATGAGGGCTGACATTGAATGCAAGATGGATTGTTGCGAGTATGTAGACGCAGAAGTAGCCAATGGAGTTTTAAGAAGTCACGCAGAGGCTTGTGCAGAATTTTGTGCAGAGTTTGCCACTGCCCTTGTAAATAAACTAAAGGAGGAAGAGAAATAATTAAATATGTGCCGAAAAAGGTACAAAAGGGGATTAAGGCTCTAATTTTGATATACTTACATTTATAATCAAGTAACTTTGTATCATTATGAACGGATATGTGACAGATGCCGAATACAATGCGGCACAGAGAGAGGACTTGAATAAATGGCAAAAGGATGTACAGGCAAAAATGCAAGAAAAAAAATGTTGTCTGTACACCCTTGCCAAGGGTACAGGTCTGCATCGTGCGAACCTCAAAAGGGTAATATTTGAGGGACAATATCCCACACTATCAACAATGAGTAAAATACATCTATTCCTTACACGATATGAGAAATAGCCTACAATACCGCAAGATTAAAGACCTAAAACTACTGGAGAGCAACCCACGCAAGATTTCCAGCGATCAGATGGATAAGCTGGTGAAATCCATAACCGATAACCCCGACTATTTTGAGGCTCGTCCGATAATTCTTTCGGATCGCACAGGGGAACTTGTTATCATCGCGGGAAACCAAAGATACAAGGCTGCCAAAAAAATAGGAATGAAAGAAATACCGACCTTTCTTCTCTCTGGTCTTTCCGAAGAACGAGAGAGGGAGATTGTCATCCGAGATAATGTCAGCAATGGTGAGTGGGATAATGACATCTTTCGTGATCAGTGGGGGATGTGTCCCCTTGAGGATTGGGGTGTGTCGGTTGATTGGGATGAGAAAGAAAATAAAAGCGACAAAAAGGATATAAGCAATGAAATTGAAATGTCTTATAAATTAGAAATAACTTGTGTTTCTGAACGAGAACAAGAACAGTTGTATAATGAATTTATAAATAAAGGATACGAATGCCGAATTTTAACATTATAAAACAGAGTTGTCCTAAAAAAACATTTAGAGTAGCAAATGTCTGTGGGACTTATGACCTACAAACAGAAAATATTTGTGAACAATTTTCTGGGAGTATTGATTTGCCTGAAAAATGGAACATCGGACTTATTGTAGGTAGGAGTGGAACAGGAAAAACAACTATCGCTAAAGAATTATTTTCTGATAAAATTTACACTTGTGGTGAAAATTACACGCATGAGTGTTTATTGGATGATTTTCCAGCTGATGCAGAAATGAAAGATATTTATAAAGCACTTGTTTCTGTTGGATTTTCATCGGCACCAAGCTGGTTAAAACCATATAGTGTGTTATCAAATGGTGAAAAAATGAGGTGCGATATTGCAAGAGCCTTAATTCAATATAAAGATAGTTGTTTTGTTTTTGATGAGTTCACAAGTGTTGTAGATAGAGATGTTGCAAAAGTTACATCTTATGCAGTCCAAAAAGCAATTAGGCGACAAGATTCTCAATTTATTGCTGTTACTTGTCATCACGATGTGCAACAATGGTTGATGCCTGATTGGGTGTTCAATACTGATGAAATGAAATTCTCCATATTAGATGTGGAGGAGCAAAAAAAAAATAGACCAAGATTCAACATTGATATTTACGAAACATCAAACAAAGAATATTATTGGACAATTTTTAAGAAATATCACTATTTAAGTCATAATTTCAATAAAGCAGCAAGAGTTTTTGTTTGTACTTGTGATGGTAAAATAGCAGGGTTTTGTGCAGTATTACCTTTTCCTCATCCTAAATTAAAAAATAGATGGAGAGGACATAGAACGGTGGTTTTACCAGATTATCAAGGAGTGAGCATAGGCTCTCAATTTACTTCTTTTATTGCAGAATTATTCAAAAAAGAAGGTAAAGTATATATATCTACAACAAGTAATCCTGCTATGATTTTTGCGAGAGTGAACGATAAAAAATGGAAAACAACAAGAATAAGTAGGACGAGCACTGGTGGTGAAAATAGTTTAATACAAAACAAACACAAAAAAGGTTCAACTTCATCAAATCGGATAACGGTGGCATTTGAATATATCGGTGAAATTGATCAGAAAACAAGCAGTCAAGATAAATAACCTGCAAACAGGAATAAAATCAAGAGAAAGGAGGAAAGAAAAATGAGAGATAAAAGAGGAAGATTTCAAAAGGGGCAATCGGGAAACCCATCGGGGCGACCCAAGCAGTTGAGTAATCTTATCAGCGAGATACCTGGCGATGCCCTCAAGAGGATATACAAGGTGCTGCACCAAGCAATCAAGATGCCGAACAAAGGTAAGGCTATGGAATACCTCCAGGATGAGATTGTCAAGGAGGTGGAGTATGGCTTTCTTCTTCAACTCGCCGTCAAGACCTTGATGTCAAAGGATGGCTGGTCTTGTGCTATGGATATTCTTGATCGCATCTTTGGCAAACCAAGGCAGACCAATGATGTGTCTATCGTGGATGCACCTCAAGCGATAATAAACTTCACGGATGGAAACGAGGCAGATAAATCTGAATAGTAAGTATCAACCACTATTTCGGGCAGCAACTCGTTATGTGATTGTGGCTGGTGGCAGGGGTAGCGGAAAATCCTTTGCCATCACCACCGCTTTATGTAACAAGGCGATGAC